>Ga0209607_1000397_pt1 | contig 39321 bp, 34 predicted proteins | sample AD_UKC117_MetaG_FD_184413 | JGI IMG/M metagenome (GOLD analysis project Ga0209607, IMG submission 184413) | Active sludge microbial communities of municipal wastewater-treating anaerobic digesters from Hong Kong - AD_UKC117_MetaG (SPAdes)... | ecosystem: Engineered > Bioreactor > Anaerobic >... | reverse complement strand
GGGTCAGCAGCGACAGCAGCGCCGCCGCTTCGATCATCCAGGGAATCGGCCCCCAGAAATACGGCAGAATTCGCTGTAATAACGTGACGTGTTTTTCTTCCAGTGCGTTCGGGCCGACCTCGCGCACTCGGTTGGTGGCCTCGGTGGTGCTCAGGCCTCGGGCACGATCCGCCTGCAAGTAGGCGAGCACGGCGTCCACCGATTCGGTGGCAAAGTCCATCTCGCTCGCCGGCGCGGTGACCGCCGACGGCGGCGCGGCCGGCGAGCGCCGGTACTTCCACCACACGATGCCGGCCAGCAGCACCAGCAGAATCGGGATGCCAGCCCATTCGCCATCGCGCAGGAAGCGTTGCGCCAGTGCCGCGCCGGTCGGTCGGGCCGCCGGTTGCGCCGGGGCCTCCCGCGCCGGGGCGGGCGCAGACGGGGTTGGCGCGGCCGCTTCCGGCGCCGGGGTGGCCGGCTGCGCCGGAGCGAGCGCGGCGATCGGGGTTGCGGGGGGGCAAACCAGGGCTTCGCCGGATCGGCGATGAGCTTCCCATTCCCGCAGCTGCCGTTCGAATTCGTGCGAAGCCTGTTCGCGGTTCGTTACCTCGACTTGGGCCAGAGTCGGAATCTGCAGTTTTACCCCAATTTTCAGGGGAGAGTTGGCATTGCAGGGGACATCGAACGCCTGGGGGTTGGCCTCGAGCAGGGCGAGCATGACCTGGTCGCGACTGACCGCCCGATCGTGGTAAACCTGCTTGGCGATGTCCCACAGATCCTCGCCGCGGCGCACCGGACCGTAGACATCCTGGGCCAGGGCGGGCAACGCCGTTGCCATTCCCAGCAGAAAGACGCCGGGCAATACCAGTCGTGGGTTCATCAGAATTCTCCGTGAGAGCCCTCGGCCCCCTCAGCTATACATAAAACCCCTCCTGCGGGGAGGGGTAATACCGTTTCTGAATAGAATTGAGCTGTTAGCCCAGCATCCAGGCTCATTGTTGGGCAACGCTGCGCTTTTGCCCAACCTACGACCTACAGGCAATAGCGTAAAATCTATGCAGAATTGGTATAACAAGGTAAGGAACACTGGCTGTTCGGTTACTTCTCCGGTTGTTTCGATGTGGCCTCCGGCTGTTTCGATGTAGCCTCCGGCCGACTCGAATGCGCCGTGCCGGTTGCCTGCTTGTCGGAATCTGGCAATTTTTCCAGATAATCCACAAAGCTCTGCGAGTCGACCACCCAGCTATCTTCAGCTTTCTTCAACATCAGGTTGGCTTCGTAGTACTTGCTGTCGGTCAGCAGTTTCTCGGCATGGTCCACTGCCTTGGCCGTCGGATCGAGCGGCATGAACACAGCGGTCAGAGTCAACTGCACGTCGAGCGGTCGCAGCACTTCGAGGGCTTTCTTGGTTTCACCCTTTTTCAAATGCTCGTTCACCTTGTCGATTTCGGCCTTCTTTTCAGGCGTCAGGACATAGGCTTCACCCATCGTCAGTCGGGCATCGATGGGAATCATCGGTCCCATGTCGCTGTGCTGGACTGTTTTGATCGCCAGTTTGTTGGCGTCCTTGGCGGCGGCGGCCAGCGCGGTTTTCGCCTGATCCAGGAGTTTGTGCGCTTCCTGGGGCTGCCCGTCGAAAATGGCCACGCGTGCCAGCGATATCGTGCGGGCGGCTTTGGCGCCATCATCCGACAGTCGAATGAACGCACGCTCGTTGGCGTTGTGTTCCACGGCCAGCACGGCAAGCGACAGAGAGACAAAGGCAACACCGGTAATGGCCAGCAATGTTTTTCGAATGTTCATCATGGCTTCCATCGTTGAGGGGTTAGGGAGTTGGGTTTGTTCGGTGAATCAGGCGATGCCGAGATGGGTCTGCACGTCGGTGCAGCCGGCGGTTGCAAGCACGTCGCGGGCGTGCTGGACGGTTTCGGCCCCGCCGTGGGTGATGACGAGGAATTTATTCGCCTTGACCGCGGTTTCGTAACGCAGCACCGAATCCTTGGGAATGCCCAGGGCGGACAGGGCACCGACCAGCGCGCCCGCGCCGCCGCCGAGGGCCGCGCCCTCCAAGCCGCCGGCCAGCATCGCGGCGAACGGTCCGAGCACGACGATATGGCCGACAATCGGTACGAACATCAGCGCCGAACCGAACAGCAATCCGGCCAGCCCGCCCCAAAACGCGCCCAGCTTGCCGAAGAATTTCGCGCGATCGCCGGCGTTGAAGTAGCCCACGACGTGCTCTTCGCTGTGGTAGTCCTTGCCGACGATGGAAATCGTTTTCATGTCGAAGCCGGCCTTGGCCAACTCGCGAACGGCCGCTTCCGCTTGCTCGTGCGAGTCATAGACGGCCACCGCAGTATCGCTCTTGTTCATGAAGTACCTCCTATAGGGTTTCAGCGGTCGGCGCCAGATTCGGCGCCGATGGCGTCACTGTAGGAAACCCCGCGATGGGCCGGAAGTGGCGGCGGTCACTATTGTCTGGGTGCGGATGGTCATGCCGTCCGCACCCGCCGGGTGACGAAAGTCGCTCTCGAATTCCTCCTCAGCCATAGCCGCTCGAAACCGACACCTTGCCGCGAAAAACCCAATACGACCAGGCCGTGTAGCCAAGGATGATCGGCAGCAATAACAGGGTGCCGATCAGCAGAAAAGCCTGGCTCTGCGGGGTCGCGGCCGCCTGCCATAGCGTGATCTTATACGGAACCACATAGGGAAACAGGCTGACTGCCAATCCGGCGTAGCACAGTGCGAAGATACCCATGGAAGCGATGAATGGACCGACTTGAGACCGTCCGCGCCGCAGGGCCGCATCCGTGACCCAGAACAACACCAGCGTCGCCAGCGGCAAGGGCGCCAGCCACAGCCAATGCTGTTCCGCAAACCAACGCTCGTAGATCCGTGGGTGCGCGAAAGGCGAATACAGGCTGACCCCGACAATGAAGAGTCCGGTGGCGGCCAGGGCCCGCCGCGCCTGACGGCGCGCCCAGGCTTGCAAATCTCCTTCGGTTTTAAGCACCAGCCAGGTGGCTCCGAGCAGCGCATAGCCTGCCACCACCCCCGGTCCCGTGACGAGAATGAACGGATGCAACCAGTCCCAACTGGTGCCGGCGAAGCGGCCGCTCTCGACCTGGAAGCCGTTCACATAGCTGCCGAGAATGATGCCCTGCGCGAGCGCGGCCGCGAGCGAGCCGCCAAAAAACGCCGCCGACCAGACCGTCCGCCAGCGCGTGGCCTTGAGGCGAAACTCGAACGCAACGCCGCGGAAGATGAGCCCCAGCAGCATCAAGAGCATCGGAAAGTACAGCGCCGGCATCAGGATCGCGAACGCAATCGGAAACGCCGCCAGCAGCCCGACCCCGCCCATCACCAGCCAGGTTTCATTGCCGTCCCAGATCGGCGCCAGCGTCGTCATCATCAACGTACGATCCCGCACCGAAGGCGCCAGCGGATAGAGGATGCCGACGCCGAGGTCGAAGCCGTCGAGCAGCACATACATGAACACCGCGAACGCCATGATGACAGTCCAGATCGGCGCCAGGTCAATAACCAGGACGTTGCTCCGTGCTGTTTCCGGGCCAGGCGCGGACGGCGCAGTGGGTACGGGAGAGGCGGGCGAAGCGGCCTCCGGGGCCAGAGTAGCCGGCCGTGCGGGAGCAACCGCGGCGATCGGGGGTGCAGGGAGGCAGATTAAGGGTTCGCCGGACAAGCGATGATCTTCCCATTCGCGCAGCTGCCGCTCGAATTCTTGCGCGGCCTGTTCGCGGCTCAGCGCCTCGACCTGAGCCAGAGTTGGAATGCGCAGTTTCACTCCGATCTTCAACGGAGAATTGACGTTGCAAGGGGCATCAAACGCCTGGGGATTGGCCTCGAGCAGGGCCAGCACGACCTGGTCGCGACTGACGTCCCGGTCGTGGTAAACCTGCCGGGCGATGTCCCAGAGGTCTTCGCCGCGGCGCACCGGGCCGTAGGCGTCCCGGGCCAGGGCGGGCAACGCCGTCGCCATTCCCAGCAGGAAGACGCCGGGCAAGATAAGCCGCGGGTTCATGGAACCTCCAAGGGGTGAAGGCTGATTCGTGACGCTCGGCTACTTCACATCAACCGGCGCAGGCTTCGACTTGGAGCCGATGAACCGACCGAGCTTGTCGAGCGCGTTGCCGAGCGCCAAGAAGCCTTTGGCGATCTCTTCTTTTGCCCAAACGCCACCACTGGCCAGTTTATCCCCGACGGCGCGTATATCGGTTACAGCCGCCGCGGTCGCCGACTTGGCTTCGGTACCGGTCCACGCCGCCGCGCTCTCCAGCCGTTGGGCGGCCGCCTTTAGCGCGTACCCGGTATCATCGTAAGCCTTGCGAGCCCAAGATTCGGCGGCTCTCGCTCGATAGGCGAGCGCCAAGGCGTGGTTGGCCTTGGCGAATACCTGGTCCAGGTCTTGTTTGGTCTTGATGTTGCCCTGGTCGAGAGCCTGAGCGGTTTGCTCGAGTTCGGCATTGGCGGTGTCGAGTACGGTCTTCACGTCGCCGGTGGCGCGCGCCGACTCCAAGCGCAGGTAGGCTTCGGCCTTACGGACTTCGACCGCCGCCGCCTTGAAGTCCTGCCTGGCAAAGGCATCGCTGGCGGCGAGGAAGTGACGCTGTGGCTCTTCAGCCACCGGGTACCAGGTGGCGACATCGGTGACCAGCCAGCGCTGTTCGAGGTCGGCGCGCGCCGCATGGTCCAGGGTTTGGTCGAGCGCGGCGGTGGTGGGCACCTTGCCGGCCTTGATGGCCTCGGCGGTCGCATCCAGTTGCTTCGTCAGTGCCATCAGCCGAGCTTGAGTCGCATGCGCACGCTGCAGATCCGCCGCGGCGCGCTGCCGGTCGAGTTCGGCGGCGCGTTCCGCTTGCACTTCCAGGGCGTCGGCGGCCGCCTGCAGGGCGTCGGCGGCTTTAGCGTTGTCTTGTTTGGCGAGCGCGGCGCGCGCGGCCGCCAGATGCGTACTGACTTCGTCCAGCACCGGCGTGAAGGTGAGGTCCTGGTACTCGATCCAGCCGGGCGACGTCTGGGCGGTCGCCGGTGCCCGGACGGTGGCGGAAGCGGGTGCCGCGGCCGGGGGCACCTTTTGAGTCTGGGCGAAGACCGGCAGCGGTTGGGTCAGTGCGAGCACGACGGCCGAGCCCACGAGCGTGATACGGGTTTTCATGCTGTTTTCCTCAAACTGGGTTGGGAGTGATCTGGACGGTCATGGGGATGCGGCATTTCAAGCGGCAAAATGGATCCATGCGCCGACGCCGCCCGCGGCGGCAAGCAGCTTGCGCCCGCGACGGACGTCATCGGTCCCACCGTGGACGATGATCAGAAACTGGTCGGCCTCGAGCGCGGCTTCGTAGCGCAACACCGAACCCTTGGGGATGCCCGGCGCGGACAAGGCGCCGACCAGTGCGCCCGCGTCGCCGCCGAGGACCACGCCTTCCAGCCCGTCGGCCAGCGTCTCGACCAACGGTCCGAGCACGACCACATGACCCACGACCGGCACCCACATCAACGCCGAACCGAACAGCAATCCAGCCAAACCACCCCAGAACGCACCCAGCTTTCCAAAACACTTCGTGCGGTCGCCCACGTTGAAGTAGCCCACGACATGCTCCTCGGTGTGGTCGTCCTGGCCGACGCTGGAAATCGTCTTCACGTCGAAGCCAGTCCTGGCCGACTCGCGAACGGCCGCTTCCGCTCGCTCGTGCGAGCCGTAGGCGGCCACCGCGCTATCGGTCTTGTTCATAAGGCACTCCCTCAAAAGGGTTTCAGAGGGCGGCGGTCGATTCGGCGCCGATCGCGCCACTGTAGAAAACCCCGCGATGGGTCGGAAGTGGCGGCGGTCACCATTGCCTGGGTGCGGATGGTCACGATCGATGGCCATGACCCTGTTCCATCTCGAAACCGAGGGTCGGCGCCGATAACGGCCGAGCTGGCCGCGCGGCCGGATCCGCCACCGACGCATCGGCGGGTCCATGGCGCACCAGCTGCACGAGGTAGTAGCCGGCGGCCGCGTACACTGCGGCATAGACAACGACGTAGAACGCGAGGGATAAGAGTACGTCGGTGCCGGTGAGCGACGCGGTCACGCTGTCGGCCGTGCGCAGCAACCCGTAGACAGCCCACGGCTGGCGCCCGACCTCGGTGACGGTCCAGCCCGCCAGCACGGCGATGAAGCCGCTGGGCAACATCCATTGCGCCACGCGGAGGAAGACGCGCGAGGTCTCCAGCCGGCCGCGCCACGCGAGCCAGGCCCCCCACCACGCCACCAGCAGCATCAGCACGCTGATGCCCACCATCACCCGGAACGCGAAGAAGACCGGCAACACCGGCGGTTGATCCTCGCGCGCGAACGCCTTCAGGCCGACGACCTCACCGTCCCGGGAGTGCGTCAGATACAGACTGGCCAGGCGCGGTATCGCGATCTCGAAGCGGTTGGTTTGCGCGTCCTGGTCCGGGAGTGCGAAGAGCACCGACGGCGCCGGCGCGCTGGTCTCCCACAGGCCTTCCATGGCGGCGATTTTGGCTGGTTGATGGGCGAGCGTGTTCAGGCCGTGCGCGTCGCCAAGCACGATCTGCAAAGGCGTCATGACCGCGAGGAAGAAAACGGCCATGCGCGCCATCAGGCCGGCGGTTTCCCGGTGGCGCTGACGCGCCAAGTAATACGCTGCCACGCCCAGCACCACGAAGCCGGTGGTCACGTAGAACGCGCTTACCGTGTGCGCCAGTCGGTAGGGGAACGAGGGGTTGAAGATGACGTCGCTAAAACTCGATGGGACAAAGCGACCCGCCTCCATCGTGAAGCCGGTGGGCGTCTGCATCCAACTGTTGAAGGCCAGAATCCAGAACGACGAAAACAGCGTCCCGGCGGCCACCAGCACCGCCGCGCCAAAATGTGCCCACTGCGGCACCCGGTCGCGCCCGAACAACAACACGCCCAGGAAACCGGCCTCCAGAAAGAATGCGGTCAAACCTTCGTAAGCGAGCAGCGGACCGACCACGTTGGCCGTTTTGTCGGAGAACAGCGCCCAATTGGTTCCGAACTGGAACGGCATCACGATGCCCGAGACCACCCCCATCCCGAAGGAGACCGCGAAGATGCGCAGCCAGAACTGGGAGGCGCGCAGATAGCGTTCGTCGCCACGCGCCAGATATAAACCTTCGAGCACGGCGATGTAGCTCGCCAGCCCGACGGTGAACGCCGGGAACACGATGTGGAAGGCGATGACAAAAGCGAATTGCAGCCGCGAGAGAATTAAAGGATCGAGTGGCATCGGCGAGACTCCAGCCAGAAAGTCCGGCGATCATTGCAGCCGCCGGTGCCGGCCACCGCCAGTGTCAGCCGTCACGACCTGGCAGTGACTTTCCTCACTTCAGGGATACGCGTATCTGTGGATGATGAGGTTCCACAGGCGGAATGCGCTACGCTGAGTCCTTGAGAATGGGCAGTGGCGGCTGCGCGGGTGGCCAGCGGACCGTCAACTGATCGAACGGAATCGTCCAACCGTACTGGTTACAGGCACTGACCGTGGCACGTTGCAGGAAGCGGCGAATTGACCAGTAATGTTCCGCGCCGGCGCCGGTGCATACCACCACGAGTAATAGATTCAGCGAGGAACTGGCGGCTTCATTGAATTCCACCAGCAGCGTCGTGAGGTAGGGATGGAACGGCTGCTCCTTCAACTGCTCCTCCAGGTAGCTGCGCAATACCGGGACAATGTTGGTCAGAATCTCGTCCTGATGCTGGTAATCCAGACCAACGACCACGGGCACGGCAAAGCCGTCACGCGACAAGTTACGAGGATTCTTGCCAAAATAATTGGCGACGGTATAGGTGGTGGTGGCGCCGCCGACTTGAAGCTGCACGACCTCAGGCGTTTGCAACAGTACCTTACTGTATATATCGCCATCCAGGATCACAATATCGTTTTCTTGGCTGGGAAACCAAGGTTCTTCCGGGGCGTGGGGGCGTGACTGTAAGTTGACCATCTTATCCAGCGGTAACCGCAGGAAGCCGCCGCGCAACAGAGGATTGTGCCAGGTCGAGTACAGATTGAGCGAAGTGATTTTCCAGGGTATCCCGTTGTAGACGACCCGCTCGCCTTCCCGGACACTGCCCATGTTGAGCAGAATACGGATCTCTTGCAGGTAGCGCGGCAGTGACTGCCGCAATCCCCACACGAGACCAACCACCAGCAGAACTAACAGGCCCAGCACCACCCAATCACCCCGGGCGTACAAAATCAAGGTCGCGATGAGCAAAGCGAGAATCAGGGTCAATCCCCGGAAACCCAACGCGATCGCCGGCGCCATCCAGTGGGCGCTGGGTTCGCGACCGCGGTTGATTAATGCGCCGACCAGTCGGCCCAATCCGGCGAGCAACAGGTAGGTCAGCGCGAAACCGCCCAGCGCCAGCGCCAGCGCCAGATTCAGACCTCGACCATGGACGAATTCCTGGAGGGTGACCACAAATCCCTGGCCTGACTCCTGGCTGGGCGTCGTCAACCGTTCGAGTTGCGCATGGATGCGCTCCAGGTGACTGGAAGCATCCTCCTGGGAGTTTTGCCATTGTTCCAAGGTCGCCTTGAGCGCCTTTTTAACCACGGGATCCTCGATCGTCGTCAAGGTTTCCTTGATATACGTGATTGCGGCATCAGTCGTCTCGATCCGATTTTGATACACCGTCTGTTCGCTGCGCAGACGCTCAATGGTGCGTGGTCGTTCGGTCAATCGTTTGAGCTCGTCGAGCAACGGTCGGAACACATCCTGCAGTTCCTGTTGCCAGTTGAACGCAGCGCCAGCCTGAGGTTGGAGTTCCGCGCTGCCGATTCCCCCGGTCGCCAGTGCTTGAAATGAGGTTTGTAGATCCTGCAATCGGTTGGTGAGTTGCTCAATTTGACTGTTGAGTTGCTTGGCCTCGGCCGCGTCGGCAGTCCGCTTTAATTGCCGGTTGAGAGTGGTCTGCTCGGTTTCGACTTGCTGGATGGTGTCGAGTAGCGTCCTTAATTGTTCCTCCCGCGAAGGCGATTTCGCCGGTTGCGAGATTTCCGTTTCCGTTTCCGAAGGAGCAGTGACAGGCTGGGCATGTAACCCATGGCTGAGAAAGACGCATAAGGCGATAACGGTTAACCAGCGAAAAGGCATAGGATTTCTCTTGGTGGTTGAGATCAACATAAGGAAAAAGCCGCTAGCTGGACTCGGGAAGGTTCAGAAAATGCCGTCTAAATTAGCGTAGGTAAGCCCCCAGATCTGCCGGGGAACTCAATAGGCTTGACCTTTCCGGGAGTCGGCTTTTGCCGCGCGGTGGCGAGGGAAGCGGGCGGGTCGGACGGTCGCGGTGGCAGTAACCTTCGTCACTTCAGGCCCAGCGCCGGAACCGCGCTACTCAAGCCGTACACCGAGCTTGCATGCAGGCGCTGCGACACCAGCGTGGCCACCACGCAAGCGAGTAGCAAGGCGGGCAGCAAGCCATACTGTCCGGTCATCTCGAACACCATGAGCGCCGCCATCACCGGCGCATGCGTGGTGGCGGCCAGCAAGGTGGCCATGCCGACCACCGCATAGACCGGCTCGACCACCTGGGTGAAGCCGAGCGTGTGCAGCGCCGTCGCCGCCAGCGCACCGGCCGTGGCGCCGAGGAACAGCGTCGGCGTAAACACGCCACCGGGCGCGCCGGAACCGGTCGTTGCACCGATCGCCAGCAATTTGAGCGTCAGCACGAGCGCGATCACCTGCCAGGGATCGGGTGTGGTTAATTGTTGCTCGATGCTGCTGTAGCCATTGCCCCAGACTTCCGGCCGCCAGAGCGACAGCAGCCCGACGACGAGGCCGCCGAGCGCGAAGGCCACCGGCAGGGGCAACGCCAGTCGGGTGAATGCCTGGCGTGATCTCTCAAGCCCGTGCAACACGCCTGCGCCCACCACGCCAGCGACCAGGCCCAGGGCGGTCATCAGTGCGATTGGCGTCGCCCCGATGTCAGTCGGTGCGGCCAGCGGGAACAGCAAGGTGCGCTCACCGAAGGCGACCGTGACCCCGTATGACATCACTGCGGCCACCATCACCGGACCCAGTTGTGACAAAGCCAGCGAGCCAAGCAGGATCTCGGCCACGAACACCGCGCCAGCCAGCGGCGCATGGTAGGCGGCCGCCAACCCGGCCGCGGCGCCGCAACTGACCACCAGGCGCAGGTCCACGACCCGGTCCAACAGCCGCCCGACCATCGACGCCAGCATCGCGGCTAGTAATACCATCGCGCCCTCGCGGCCGACCGCGCCGCCCGTGCTGACCACCAGCAGCGAGGCCAGCACCTTGAGCGTGCCGCCGCGCAGGTCGAGCCGGCCACGTCCGATCACCACGGCTTCGATGTAGTCGCCGCCGTGCGGCAGAGGCGCCGGCCGCCGGCTGCGTTCGGCCAGCCAGAGCAGCAACCCGGCCGCCAGACCGCCGATCGCGGGCGCCATCAGGCGGATGTCGGGCGCCAGATGGCGCGCGGCGACCACCAGATGCCCTTGCCGCGCGCCGACCAACGTGGCCTCAAGCGCGAATAGCAGGGTGCGAAACGCCTCGACGGCCAGTGCGCCCAGCACCCCGACCAGCGCCCCGACGATGAGGTTGCGCCACGGTCCGTCCATCCGTGACAGCAGGCTGCGGGCCGTGCGCAACCCGATTCGGACTCCAGCGCGCGCCACCATGAACGCAGTCTTCAGCCCGCAACGCCATCACGATGGGCGTCGCGCACAGCGCCAACCCGTCGCCGCAAGGTCACTGCTTGGCGCCCTTCCAGTGGAAGTACACGTCGCGGCTGGTCTTGCCGTCCAGCGTTACCTCGTGCGTTTCGTACTGACCCTTGAAGCGCGCGGTGATGCGGTACTGGCCGGGCGGCAGCATCGCGTAGGTCATCGGGCCGGCGTCGCTCAGCGCCAGATAGGGCGAGCCTTTCAGGTCCGTGATCGACAGACTGACGTCGGCCACGAACTCGTTGTCCTTGCGCTCCGAGAAGATCATGCGCAACGGCCAGTCCTTGGCGATCTGGTGCATGTACTGCTCTTCGTTCTGACCGATGCCGCCGTTGAGATACATCGTGGTGCGGGCCGGCTCCACGATGATCAACTCGTCCTGGGCATGGGCCGGGATCGTGGCGACCGCCATCAGGGCGGCGGTCGACAGGGTGCCGAGCAGCGCGCGGCGGGTGGGATTCATCAGACGCATGGCAAATCTCCTTCGTAGGTCGGCGTTGCACCGGGACCGCGGGTCGCCGCACCCACCTCGGGCGGCGATCGCCGCAGTCCATGAATGCCACTGTAGGGGATCGCCGCGCGGCGCCACAGTGCCACCGGTCACGCGCACCGCGGGAAGTTCGTCACGATCCGCGTCTCGCGGAGTGCGCGCACTGTCAAAGCCAGCCGTGCTCGTGCAGCGTGTGCTTCATCTGGGCATACAGCACCGGCGCGCTGATCAGCCCGGCCAGCCCGAACAGCGCCTCAAGCGCCAGCATCGCGATCAGCAGTTCCCACACCTGGGCCCGGATGCGGCGGCCGATAATGTGCGCGTTGAGAAAGTATTCGAGCTTGTGGAGGCCGATCAGCCAGGCGAGGGACAGACCCGCAATCACGAGCGATTGCGTCAGGCTGACGACCACGATCATGGTATTCGACACCAGGTTGCCCATCACCGGTATGAGGCTGGCGACGAAGGTGGCCGCGACCAGCGTGCTGGCCAGCGGCAGCGGCGTGCCCAGCAGCGGCAAAACGCCCAGCAGGTACACCGCGGTCAATACAGTATTGATTGTGGCAATGCGCAACTGGGAAAACACGACGGCGGTGAAACTGTCGACAAGCCCGTTAAAACCACGCCGCAGCGCGACGGCCAGCGGTGCTGTCGTGTCCTGCCACGCCGACCGCGCCGGCAACTGCAAGGCCGCCAGTGCACCGATCACCACACCCGCCACGGCATGGCCGATGCCGCGCACCGTGTATCCACCCCAAAGCTCAACCTCGGCCGCGTGGCCGCGCAGCCAGGCGACGGCCACCTCGCGCAGCGCTTCCAACGACACCGGCAGGTGCGCCGCCAGCCACGGAGGTAAGAATGTGCGCATTTGCTCCAGGATGCTGGCCATATGCTGCAGCAAACCGGCATAGCCATTGCCGGCCGCGGCGGCCACGGCCCCGCGTTCGACGAGAACCCCGCCCACCCCACCCATCACCACCACCAGCAGGGCCAAACCCCAACCCTGCGCGTGGCGTAGCCCGGGACGCAGGCGTTGCAGGCCGCCGGCCAGCGTCCGCGTCCCGCCATAGGTGATGAGCCCAGCGAATAACGCGGGAGTCAGATGCAAGGCCAGAACCGCCAGCCACAGCGCGGCGACGCCCGCCGCCGCGGAGACCATCGGCGCCAGTGCGACGGGCCGCGCGCCCTCGGGTTCGGGAGAGACGGAGGGACTCATGCGTCGAACTCCAGGACGATGCGCGTACCCTCGCCGGGCCGGCTGTGCACGCCGAGGTGCGCCCCAATCAACGCCGCCTGCTCCTGAATCCCGCGCAACCCATAGTGTCCCGGCCGTGGCGTGGTCGGATCAAAGCCAACGCCATCATCGGCGATCTCGACGCAGACGCGCCCCGCCAAGTCGGAGGTCCCACTCTCCAGGGAAACAATCTTCTCCAGGCGCACCCGTACGCTGCGCGCCCGCGCGTGGCGCTCGACGTTGCGCAGCGCCTCCTCGACGATGCGAAACACGGTTTCGGCACGCTCGTCGGCCAGGTCCGCGCTCTGTGGGTCGGCATCCAGGGAGGCGACCACGCTCGACCGCTCACTGAAGCGGGAGAGCAGCTCCCGCAAGGCCGGGCCAAGGCCAGTGTCGCTCACGCTGTTGTGACGCATCTGGGTGATCGCGGCGCGGGTCTCGGTCAATCCGCTGGCAGCCACTTCCTCGGCCCGCCCGAGTTCGGCATCGAGCTCGGCGGCATCGAGCCGAACGCGCAACTTGCGCACCAGGCGGATCTGCGTCAGCAAGGCCATCAGCGAATGCGCCAGGGTGTCGTGCAGGTCGCGCGCCAGACGCAGCCGTTCGCGGGTCACCGCGGCCTGCCGCGCCTCGTCGGCCAAGCGCCTGATGCGGGCGGTGCGCTCGGCGACCCGCGCGTCGAGTTCGGCATTGAGGGTGGTCAGGGCCTGCTTCTCCTGTTGCAAGTGCTGGATTGCTTCAGCCAGTGCCGCTCCGATGTGACTGACCTCGTCGGCGCCGGCGGGTACGGTCAGCATGCGCCGCGCGCCGCGCCGAATCGCCCGCGCCTCCTCGGCCAACGCCGCCAGACGACGCGTCAGCAGGCGCGTCGCCCACACCGCCACGACGGCTGAGGCCAGGCCGGCCAGCAGCACGACCAGAAACACGATCTGACGCGTCTTACGAGCCGGGCCGAGCGCGGATTCAACGCCCTGACGCACGAGAACATTCCAACCCAGGCCGGCGTCGTGCTCGGTATTCCTGGCGTTATGGCCGACCAGAAAGGTGCCGCCCTCGGTGACATCGACATCGGCAACCCGCTGGCGGCCCACCCAAGGGGCCGGGCCGATCAGGATCGTGCCGTCCCCGGCAACCAACAGGAGATCGAGTGGCCGGTGCGTGTCCAGCGCGCCCAGCAACTCGGCCTGCAACCGTTCGATCCACTCCCAAGACAGATAAGCGCCGAGCACCCCGACACGGCGGCTCGCCGCGCCGGTGATCGGCGCGGCCATATCGACCAAGCGCGGCGACCACCCGCCCGGCGCACGCGGTGGCTTTTTCAGCAGCGGCGCGCCGTGGGATTCGCCCAGGAAGGGGCGCTGGCGGCCCTGCCGAAACCAGGGCTGTTGCGCCACGTCCTCACCCTGAAGGATGCCGCCGGTGGCCGCTGCCACCCGCCCCGCGTCGTCGGCCACGCCGAGCCAGACGAACTCCGGAAACTGGGCTTGCACCGCTTCCAGATGGTGGCGCAGGGCATCGGCGCTGCGATCGGTGGAGGCCACGATCTGCGCCGCGGTGGCCCGCACGATGGCACGCCGGTTCTCCAGGTTCGCGGCCAAACCGTAGCGGATTTGGTTGGCGAACTGCGTGAGGATCTTCTCCGTATCGGCCCGGATATGGCGCTCGGCCTCCTCGGACGCCAGCGTCGCCGCCGCCAGCGCCGCCAAGGCGACGATGGCGAACACCGCCCAGCCGATCGCCGCCGTCAGGTGCAGACGCGGATCGAAACGCGGCATTAGATCCACGGGACCATCGCCGACCGGCGCCGCCGGGGCACTGCCGATCCCTCAAGTCGTGACCAAAAGGTGTCGCTCGTCACTATGGTCATGGGGTCATTCCGGATAGACTGTTTTGCGTGGCGGTTCCCTTCTTGATAATTTTCGACCAAAGATTCGGCGACAGGAACCATGATGGACGAATTGATCCAGACGGTGGCGCGTGCCGCCGGTCTTTCGCCCGAACAAGCCGCACTGGCGGTATCCGCCATGCTGCGCTTTTTCACGGCCCGGCTGCCGTCGGCGCTGGTGGGTGAATTGCACGCACACCTGCGCGCCCCGGCGGCGGCCCTTCCCAATCCAAGCACGATGCCGGATCATGACTCAAACGGATGACCGGACGCCGCCGCTGCGGCTGCTGATCGTCGACGACCAGCCGCTGATCCGCCGCGGCCTTTCGATGATGCTGGCGATCGAACCGGGCATAGAAATCGTCGGCCAGGCGGCCGACGGACTCGAAGCCATCGAGCAGGCGCTGGCGACCCGCCCCGACGTGGTGGTGATGGACTTGCAGATGCCGCGCGCCAGCGGGGTCGTGGCCACCCGGGAGATTACCGCAAGGCTGCCGGCCACGCGGGTGGTCGTACTAACCACCTATGACGACGACGAGCTGGTGTTCGACGCCATCCGCGCCGGCGCGCAGGCCTATCTGCTGAAGGATGCCTCCGAGGACGAGGTGCTGGCAACAGTGCTTGCGGTCCATGGCGGTGAAGCGCGGCTGTCGCCGGCCATCGCCCGCAAGGTGATCGCCCAGTTCCGCACCCTTGCCACCCGAGCGCCGGGCAAGGAGACCGAACTCCCGACGTCGGAAAACCCCACCGGCGCGTCCTCCGCAACCTCGACCCCGACCCCCGCCGCGGGATCGCCAGCGAAATCGACGCCCCCCAACGGCCTTGAAGAGCCGCTGACCGACAAGGAAGCACGCATCCTGGACCTCATCGCCCGAGGTAAAAGTAACAAACAGATCGCGGCCACCGTGTTCCTGGCCGAGGGAACCGTGAAAAACTACGTCAGCCGCATCATGGACAAGCTCCACGCGCGCAGCCGCACCGAACTGGCGGTGCGCGCCGTCGGCCGGCGCGGTTGACCCGGCGCGGGATGACTTTCGTCACGCTCGACGCTCCGCTGACCTGCTGCACGTCGCGCTCGAACTCATGACCTTCGGGTGCTGAGGTAGGCTGAAAAAAGTGGACGCCAAGACTCGCTAGACTTGGAGAAGGAGTATGCGATTGATGCTACTGCGCGCCGCCGCGCTGGTTGTACCGGCCTTACTTCTCGGCGCCTGCGACAAACCGGCGACCCAGAGCGTCACCGGTCCGGGGAAGCCGGTGCCGGAGGTTGCCGTCGTCCGGGCCAAGGCCCAGTCCGTACCTCTGACCCGCGAGTTGGTGGGTCGCCTCGCCGCGACTCGGGTCGCTCAAGTCCGGGCGCGGGTCGCCGGTATCATTCTCAAGCGGGTCTACATCGAAGGCACGGACGTTAAGGCGGGCGACGTGCTGTTTCGGATCGATCCGGCCCAGCTTGAAGCCACCTTACACGCCCAAGAGGCGGTCCTGACGAAAGCGGAAGCCGACGCGGCGAATGCAGCCCTGACCGCGAAGCGTTACATCGAACTGCGCGAGAAGCGTACTCTCTCCGAACAGGATCTGGATACCGCCCTAGCCAACGAGCGCACAACCGCAGCGGCCGTCCAGCAGGCGCAGGCCAATGTCGAGACCGCCAAGCTGAACCTCTCTTACGCCACGGTCACGGCACCGATCGCCGGCCGTGCCGGGCGGGCGCTGGTCACTGAAGGAGCACTGGTGGGCCAGAACGAGGCGACCCAACTGACGACCATTGAGCAGATAAACCCAATCTATGTGAACTTCAGCCAGTCGGTTTCCGAGTTGGCGGAGATCAAGAAGACTGAGAGCCAGGCGCGGCGGGAACTCGGTCCGCGCCCCGAAACCAAGGTGGAGATCCTGCTGCCCGACGGTACCCCCTACCCTCATTCCGGCACCATCGACTTTTCGGACATGGCCGTGGATCCCAGCACCGGCGCCGTGTCTCTCCGGGCCATAGTTGCAAATCCATCCAAGCGTTTGCTGCCGGGCATGTTTGTGACCCTGCGACTGACCACGGGCCAGATCGACAATGCCTTCCTGCTACCCCAGGCCGTCCTGTTGCGTGACGAGACCGGCGCTTACCTGCTAGCGGTGAATGCCGAGGGCAAGGTCGAGCGACGGCGGGTCGAGGTCCACGGCATGACGCGGGAGGACTGGATACTCACCGGACCGCTCGCGGACGGCGACCGGGTCATCGTTGCGGGGCTCCAGAAAGTCAAGCCGGGCATCGAGGCCAGAGTAGCAGCGGAGCCCGCCGAAGGCGCCGCCGCGCCGAGGCCGGCCCAGGCGAAACCCTGAGAGTCCCGCCATGCCGCGTTTCTTCATCGACCGGCCCATCTTCGCCTGGGTCCTGGCCATCCTGATCACCCTGGCGGGCACGGTGGCCATCTTCAATCTGCCAGTGTCCGCCTATCCGCCCATCGCGCCGCCCCAGGTCAGCATCAGTGCGACCTACCCTGGGGCGAGTGCCGAAGTTGTCGAAAAGACCGTCACCTCGGTCATTGAGCAGCAACTCACCGGCGTCGACAACCTGATCTACTTCGAGTCTACCTCCCGCTCCAATGGCACGGTGCAGATTACCCTGACCTTCCTTAACACCACCGATCCGGACATCGCCGTGGTGCAGGTGCAGAACCGCCTGAGCGTCGCCACCCCTCGGCTGCCGCAGGAGGTGGTGAATAATGGCATCACGGTGGCGAAAGCCAACAGCGATTTCCTGATGGTCGTGGCCCTCAAGTCCGCCGATCCAAGCCTCGATACCTACGCCCTCAACAACCTGATCTCGGCGCAGATCCTCGACCCCATCCGTCGCCTCCCAGGGGTCGGCGGAGCGACCCTGTTCGGCGCGAGCTATGCGATGCGCATCTGGCTCGATCCGGATAAGCTCCGCGGCTACGATTTGAGCGCGGCCGATGCTCTGAACGCGGTGCGCGACCAGAACGTGCAGGTCGCCGCCGGGGCTATTGGTGCCGAACCCGCCCTGCCCGGGCAAGGATTTACCGCTTCGGTCAGCGCCGCCAGCCGCTTCACCTCGGTGGACGAATTCGGCGACATCATCCTGCGCGCCAACCCCGACGGCAGCAATGTACGCCTCAAGGATGTTGCGCGCATCGACCTCGGCGCCGAAGCCTATGGCCACGATGTGCATATCGATGGGGTCCCCATCGCCGGCTTCGCGATCCAACTCGCCCCGGATGCCAATGCGCTACAGGTCGCCGACGCGGTGCGTGCCAAAATGGACGAGGTACAGCGCTACTTCCCGGCCGGCGTCACCTGGTTCACCCCTTACGACAGCACCCAGTTCATCAGCCTTTCCATCAAAGAGGTGGTGTATACCCTGTTTGAAGCCGTGGTACTGGTCTTCCTGGTCATCCTGCTGTTCCTGCAGAACCTGCGCGCGACCCTGATCCCCACCCTGGTGGTGCCAGTCGCCCTGACCAGCGCCTTCGCCGGTATGTATCTGTTCGGTTTCTCGATCAATGTGCTCAGCCTGTTCGGCCTGGTGCTGGCCATCGGCCTGGTGGTCGACGACGCCATCGTGGTGGTCGAGAACGTCGAGCGGATCATGACCGAGGAGGGTTTGCCCCCCAAGGAGGCCGCGCGCAAGGCCATGGACCAGATCACCGGCGCCGTCATCGCCATGACCCTGGTGCTGGCGGCGGTGTTCATCCCCATGGCCCTGGTCACCGGCAGCGTCGGGGCCATCTACCGCCAGTTCTCCCTGACCATTGCGATCTCCATGGGCATCTCGGCGCTCATGGCCCTGAGCTTCACCCCCGCCCTGTGCGCAACCCTGCTGAAGGTCCCGGACCACGAACCCAACTGGTTCCTGCGCAAGTTCAACGGCTTCTATCTCTGGCTGTCGCGCTCCTATCTGGCGCAGGTCGCCAAGGCGGTGCGCCATACCCCGCGCTGGATGATCGCGTTCGCGGCCCTGGTGGCCCTCGCCGGCTTCCTGTTCACACGCCTGCCGACCAGTTTCCTACCCGAGGAGGATCAGGGTTACGCCTTTGTCATCGTCCAGTTGCCGCCGGGCGCGAATATGGAGCGCACCGGCCAGGTCCTGCGGGAAATGGAGGCCATCCTCAAGAAGAACCCGGCGGTGGACCAGGTGCTCGACGTGGCCGGCTTCAGCTTCGTGGGGCAGGGCGAGAATGTCGGTCTCGGCTTCCTCCGCCTCAAGGACTGGGATGAGCGGACCAAGCCGAGCGAGCAGATCCAGGCCGTCATCGGCCAAGCGAACGGTGCCCTGCAGGCCATCAAGGGGGCGCGCATCTTTGTCGTGAACATGCCGACCGTCCGCGGTCTCGGTCGTTTCGGCGGCTTCGACTTCCGCCTGGAGGATCGTGCTGGTCTCGGGCACGCCAAACTCATGGAGGCGCGCAACGCCCTGCTCGACGCGGCGGGCAAGGATCCGATCCTGGCCGGGGTGCGACCGAACCAACTGGAGGACGCCCCCGATCTGCACCTGCATGTGGACCGGGTTCATGCCCAGGCCATGGGCCTGTCACTGTCGGATATCTACGATGCGATCCGACTGATGCTCGCGCCGGTCTATGCGAACGACTTCAACTATCAGGGCCGAGTGCTGAAGGTCCTGTTGCAAGCTGACGCCTCATTCCGCGGCCGACCGGAGGATCTCAGTCACTACTACATCCCGAGCAGCAAGGGGGGCAACGACGACATGGTCCCCCTGACCAGCGTCGTCAAGCCCGAGTGGGCCATGGCGCCGCCCGCCATCGACCACTTCAACGGTTACGCCACAGTCCAGATCAATGGGGCTGCCGCACCCGGCCACAGCTCCGGCGAGGCCATGGCCGCGATGCGGGTGCTGGCGGAGAAGGATACACCGGCCGGGATCGGCTACGAGTGGGCCGGCGCCTCGCTGCAGGAGATCATCTCGGGACAGCAAGCGCCGGTGTTGTTTGCCCTGTCGTTGCTGGTGGTGTTCCTAGCCCTGGCCGCCCTGTACGAGAGCTGGTCCATCCCGGTGGCGGTCATGCTGGTGGTGCCACTCGGCGTGCTCGGGGCCTTGAGCTTTACTTGGCTGCGGGGCCTGGAGAATGACGTCTATTTCAAGGTTGGGCTCATCGCCGTCATCGGCCTGTCCGCTAAGAACGCCATCCTGATCATTGAGTTCGCCAACACCCTGCATCAGTCCGGTCGCGGCCTGATCGAGTCGACCCTGGAAGCCTGCCGGCTGCGCTTCCGCCCGATTCTAATGACCTCCATCGCCTTCATTCTCGGGGTGATGCCGCTCGCTGTATCGACAGGCGCTGGCGCCAATAGCCGTCACGCCATCGGCACGGGGGTCATGGGCGGGATGGTGGGGGCGACGGTGCTCGGCGTGTTGTTCGTGCCCGTCTTTTATGTCGTGGTGCGGCGCCTTCTTGGGGATGAGAATGACCACGCCAGCGAGCCGGCCCGGGTTTACTCAAAGGCTAGGCGGGAACCTCCGGCGCCGTAGAGGATATCGGGGTATGGGGAGCAACGGAGGTTGTGTTGCGTTAGTTTCTGACAGACGAGCTTAACCCTCTCTGGACGGAATTAGGCGGCCAGGGAATAGAACTGTTCGGCGGCGGAGAAATCCTGCCCGTCGACGGTGATCATCTGCTCCTTCTTGATCATGCGCAGGAGTTCAATGCCCATGGGCACCTCGAAAAACCCCTGATTATGAGAAAATGGGGTTATTGATTTCCGCCAAGAGTCCGCACCTCTGATGATCAAAGAAAGCCTGTTTGCCGCTGAGGAACGCGAAGCGAAATTGGACCGTCTGGGCGATGTGTTGCGAGTGATGGAGCGGCATGTTGATTTCAAGGCGCTGGCGGCGGAGATGGACCGGATTGTGCCGCGACCGGGGCGGGAGCGCGGTGGGCGTCCGCCGTTTCCCACGGAACTGATGGTACGCGCCTGGGTACTTCAGAATTGCTCTTTGTAACGGATTCTGTTGATGAGCTGGAGGTGGGTTGAAAGCCGTCTCCGAGTACGAGAAGCTGAGGGTTAGCACGACCCAACCCGACCTCTCAACACCCAGAGTCCGCCATGACGACTGTCATCGATCACCCGAGGCGAGGATACCGAACGATTCGGCTGGCGTTGGCGGAAGCCGACTACGCGCGGTTTATGAGCGATGGTGAGTTTGCCCGAGCGCAACTGGATCAGATGCATGGCCAGCATCCCGAGCTGTTTCCCGAGGCTTGGGACCGGGGGTATGCGTTGTGTGGCGTTACGGAACCCTCGCGCAAGCAAGCCGGGCTGCGGTGTCGGCGGGTTCGGCTCACGGCCGATGAGGGGGTGTTTACGGTGGCGCCGGCGTGGGTGATGCCCTACCTGACGGCGTCGGTGGCGGAGGTGGAAAAGGCCGTGTTATTGATGCGGTTTCATGTCCCCTGCTGGGCGCTGGCCCAGGTCTTTGGGCGCGATGCGATGTTTTGGTATCGGCTGGAGCAGAGCCTGGGGCGGCTCAGCGTGGTCGGCACGACGGTCAAGGCGCCAGAACGCCTACCTCAGCACCTGGTAGCTGATGAGAAGCACAGCCGGTTGGACGGCGAGAAGCTCTACATCGCCACCACGGCAGGCGAGGGCTGCATGCTGGGGGCATCGGTCGCCGACTCGGCCTCGGAGACGGCGTTGCGGCAAGCCTATGGGGTGTTTGCTGAGGAAGCCCGGGCCGTGGCTGCGGACTATACGCCCGCGACGGTCAACACCGATGGCTGGGCCGCCACCCAAGGGGCCTGGAAGCGCTTGTTTCCCGGCATTACGATCATCCTGTGTTTCTTGCACGCGTTTCTCAAAATCCGTGATCGGGCCACCCAAGCGCTGGCCGAGGGCTTCGCGCAGGTGAGCCAGAAAGTCTGGGGGGCCTATCGAGCGCCGGGCAAGGCGGCCTTTGCCCGGCGCCTGCGCCGGCTGCGGGAATGGGCCGAGCGCACGCTCCCGGATTCCCCCATGAAACGCCATACGCTGGACCTGTGCGCCAAGCGCGCGCAGTTCAGCCGCGGCTACGATCATGCGCGAGCCCATCGCACCAGCAACCTCGTCGATCGGTTGATGAAGTTTCTTGATCGAGCCTGCTTTAACGCGCAGTACTTCCACGGCACGTTGGCCTCCGCCGAATTACGCGTGCGTGCGCTGGCCTTGTTGTGGAACTTCTGCCCCTCGTCGCCGCGTACCGTGAAGAAATATCACGGCCAGCGATGTCCCGCCGAACGGCTCAACGGTAAACGGTACGCGGACAACTGGTTGGAGAACTTGCTCGTCTCAGGCTCCATGAACGGCCTCAGACGCTATAGCTTTCCTATACAGGTAGTGGAATGTTTAGATACCAATTTATCTTATTGAAATCAAAAATCTGTTGATTTATAAAATCACAGAAACTGTTTTTAACCTGTCGAAACGTTTTATTCTTATAAAAATGCTTTCGGAGGAAATTTTTCCCTCTCAACCATACATCCTCAACCGGGTTTTGCTCGGGGGCGTGCGGTGCAAATAATAGGCAAGTGATTTTCCACTCTTGTTCTTCCAAGTCTTCATTCACTTTTTTCAAATACGCTTGAACTGCTTCACTACGATGATAACTGGCCCCGTCCCAAATCAGGATAAGCTTCTTGCCCGGATTAAGATCTTGCAAGTGCTTGATAAATTCAATGGTATTTCCCTCATTCCCAGCATCGTGGGGCGTGAGAACAAAATCGCGATTATAGAGATTCAGCGCTCCATAATACGTTTGTCTTTGCTTGATGTTTTGAATCGGAACTTCCGTTTTTTCGTTGCGCCGGCCCCACACATATCCGGTCGTGTCGCCCCACAACAAGTGGCACTCATCCTGAGCAAAAACAACGACTTCACCTTTTTCTATCGCAGCCTGATGGACCTCCAGTTTTTTTTAATCTCTTCCTGTTTCAGTAACACGAGATCCTCTTTCTTTTTCGGGTTTATCGCCTGAGCCCGATGCCAACTCAGCCCTGCCTCTTTCAGAAGATCGTAGTAAGATTGTTTCGACTGATACACGATACCATAGCGCCGCTCGATCAAGTCCCTGAGCTCTTCAATACTGTAATGAGGTTTATCTCGCAAATGAAAACAGATTTCACGGCGCTGGGCGTCCGTTAAAAATTTAGGGCCGCCTTTATAATGTAATCGTAGTCCACCGGCACCTTCATTTTCATAGATGATCTTCCATTTACTGACAAACGCATCGGATACTTCCAGTAAGTCACAAATGTCTTTTGTTTTAAAACCAAGCAGGACCATTTTAACCGCAATCGCTCTTTTTATTTCACGACCTTCCGCAGCGTCAATAATTTCTTCTAACTTTAACATCATTAAGATCCTTTCATAAAAAATTTTGCCTTAATTATAGCTAAACTTCCACGAATTAAAAAGGAAAACTATATCAACAGAATCCGTTATAAAGAGCAATCTTCGACCCATGGATTCCAGGATGTTGCGAAAATCCTCGGTGGTCTGCCGAAATAACGCCACCAGATCAATTTCTTCCTGCTGAAGTTGCAACTTGCTGCTGGCGATATGCGAAATATCCAACAGACCGTCCAGCATCCTGGCCATGTGGTCGACCTGTCGATCAATGATATCCCTGAGTTCAATCAGTTTGGGATCCGGCACATCCAGACCGCGCATGACTTCAACCGCGTTGCGCAAGGGCGCCAGAGGATTGCGTAATTCATGGGCCAGCATGGTCAGATACGCATCCTTGTGACGAGCAGCATCATGTAACTGGTTTTCTGTCTGCTTATGTCCGATATCCAGCGCCGACATTTCTTTCCTGGCCGTAGCCAGTTGCTCCTGGGTCGCTTTTAGCGTCGCTTGAGTATCGGCCAGTTCCCAAGTGGTTTTTTTCAACTCGGCCTGCGCATCGCGTAGAGCGTCTTCCATCTGAGTGATTCGCCGATTCATCGCGTCAGAGGCTTGCCCTTCACTGTTTGCAGGAGCAGGTCCATAGGTTGGATCAAACCTGGTTTCACACATGAGCGAAGCGCCGTAATTTTGGGTGAAAGCAACGGGATACTGGAACGCAAGGCCGGCTAATCACTTTCGCTGAAAGCCCGCTTTGCCTGACGGATCTTCCCGGAGGGAATGACCACCACGCCCTCTGGACTCAGAGAATAATGCTGCCGGTCGTGATCCAGGTCATAACCTACGCGGTGGTTGGGTTCAATCACATTATAGCGACCCACGATGGTTCGGCGTAAGCGCGCCCCGCGCTTGATGTGAACATAATCCATGATCAGGCAATCCTCCAACTCGACATCCGGCTCCAACACCACCTCGCGGCGGATGATCGAGTTGCGGATGGTCGCGCCGCGCAGATAATTGCCGCCCGCCATGACAATATTGTCAATCTTGCAATCGACGATGCGCGTCGCCGGCCCCTGGTAATTACTCGAGTAAATGGGCCATTCCGAATTAAAAATATCGAAACGTGGCTGAGATCCCAGCAAATCCTGATGGGCCTTGAAGTAAGCATCCAGCGTTCCAACATCGCGCCAATAACTGGCTTCTTCGTAGGATCGAATCCCCGGAATTTGGTTGTCAGTAAAGTCATAAGCATACAAACGATGCGTTTTCAGCAATCGTGGCAGAATATGACGGCCAAAGTCGGTTTCCCCGTGTGCTTGCCCTTCCTGAAGCGCTTCGAGCAACACCTCGGCATTGAAAATGTAATTGCCCATCGATGCATAAGCCCGGTTTGGATCGTGCGGCATGGGCGTCGGTTGCTCAGGTTTTTCCTGAAATGCACGCACGCGGTGGTCATCATCGGTGATGATCACCCCAAAAGCGGAGGCTTCACTCAGGGGAACCGGCAAGGCAGCCAGACTGACATCCACTTGCTTTTTCTGATGGAAATCGACCATCTGCTTCACATCCATCCGATAAACGTGATCCGCGCCAAAAATAAGAATTAAATCCGGATCGTATTCCTCAATCAGATTCATATTCTGATAGACCGCATTGGCGGTGCCCTGGAACCATTCCGTTCCTTGGTGCATTTGCGGCGGCACCACGGTAACGAACTGGGAAAGCAAGGTGGGCGACACGACCCAGGCTTTGCGAATGTGCTCGATCAAGGACTGGGATTTATATTGAACTAACAGGTAGATGGCGTTAATACCGGAATTGATCAGGTTACTTAAAACAAAATCCACAATGCGATAGCGACCGCCAAAAGGCAGCGACGGTTTGGAGTATTCGGACGTCAAGGGATGCAACCGCGATCCTTCGCCGCCCGCCATGACAAAGGCCAATATTTTGGTGTTGCTCAAAATGTTCATAGTGTACTCCCATGTCGGCGCTGCCCAATCAATTCCATGCTTTTTAAGCAAGCCGCACACCAAACTTATATTGGGTTGCGTTCAAGCGGAAAATAAATCACCAATCGCGTCTCTCCCGGTAGGCTATGCACGTCGATCTTCCCGCCATGATCCGCAACAATGCGCCGCGCCAGACTCAACCCCAGCCCAACGTGGCCTTGCGCCTGGCGCGTGGTGAAAAAGGGTTCAAAGATCATCGGCAGATTGCCGGGCGTTATGCCAGCGCCGTTATCGACCATGCTGATGGTCGCCCACCTTCCATGGTTGCCGGTGGTCAGGCGTACTTGTGAAGCCCCCGCTTCGGCGGCGTTTTGAAATAAATGGGCGGTCGCCAGCGCGATGGCAGTTGCGTTCAGATTCAGGGTGGGTGGCTCAGGGTCCAGCTCCCACTCCAGTTGAACCGCGTTCCGCCGCAGCACTGAATGAGCCAGCGCGCGCGCTGGCATCACGGCGCTATTAAGATCGGCCGATCCATTAGGCGCATAGTTCCCTGCTTTGGCGAATTCCGCTACGTGACGGGTCAATAAGCCCCCGTGCTTGGCTTCCTGGCTAATTTTTTGCAAGATATGCATCAATTCATCCTGGTCGGATATTTTTTGCAAACGGAGCAAACCCAGTTCAGCATTCATGAGAATCGCGTTAAGCGGATTATTCAACTCATGAAGAAGACCGGTGGCCAGCGCGCCCAGACCAAACAGCCGTTCACACTGCTGGATGCGTTCCGGTTCCAATGGGGCCAGGGAGGGTGTCGATGATGTCGTTTCATGCGAACGACCGGGCGCGTCGAAACGGGAATCATGGGTCATCATGCTTTTCCTCCAATAATCCGCCCGCAAGCAACCATGAACTCAAACGTGATGGGAACATCCATAAAGTGACGTCCTCGAATTAATCACCCTTTCATGAAATCCCCCAACAACACCCGACTCCTGCAACCGCCAGTGAATTGCTGGCGCTTGTCACATGCCGAACGTCTGGCGTTTCTCATTGACGGCGCGGCCTATTTTCGCGCCTTCCGGGAAGCGGTGTGCCAGGCGCGGCACTCCGTGCTCATTCTCAGTTGGGATATCGATACCCGTCTGCGCCTGATCCGGGATGGCGAGCCGGACGCCTTTCCCGAGGCGTTGGGCGATTTTCTCTACGCATTGGTGCGCTTGCGCCGGGACTTGCGCATCCACATCCTGAACTGGGACTGGGCGCTGCTCTATGCCCTGGAGCGGCAATGGATGCCTCTCTACAAGATTCAATGGCGCCGTCATCCTCGCCTGCATTTTCACCTCGATGACCAGTACCCGTTTGGCGCTTCGCAACACCAAAAAGTGGTCGTGATCGATGATCAGCTCGCTTTTGTCGGCGGTTTGGATCTGTGCAAGAATCGCTGGGACACGCCGGATCATACGCCGAACGATGCGCGGCGCGTCAATGCCGACCAGGAAGCATACCGACCGTTTCATGATGTGCAACTCCTGGTGTCCGGCGAAGCCGCGGCCGATCTCGGCGCATTGGCGCGGGAACGCTGGCGGCGAGCCACCGGCAAGACGCTGCGCGCGCCGCCTAAACGGGATGACCGGCCCTGGCCGCCCAGCGTCACGCCGGATCTGGCGGATCAGACCGTGGCCATTGCCCGCACCGAGGCCTTCCCCGACGGTCGCGAAACGGTGCGTGAGGTGGAGTGTCTTTATCTGGAAGCCATCGCGTCGGCCCAGAGGTTCCTTTACATTGAGAATCAGTATCTCAGTTCCTGGCGGATCGGCGAAGCGCTGACCCAACGTCTGCGCGAACCGGAAGGTCCGGAAATCGTCATCGTTCTGCCGCTGAAGACCGGCGACTGGCTGGAGCAGCACACCATGGATGTGTTGCGCTCCCGGCTATTACGTCGCCTGCGGGAGGCGGATCATCATCGCCGCCTGCGCGTTTACTATCCGCAACATCAGCCACTGGGGAAAGAATATATTTCCCTGCACGGTAAGCTCATGGTGGTGGATGACTTTTTACTGCTGGTGGGCTCGGCTAATCTGAGCAATCGATCCATGGGCTTCGATAGTGAGTGCAATCTGGCGATCGAGGCGCTGGACGATCGATCGCGTCAAGCCGTGATGAACTTTCGCCATCGCCTGCTGGCTGAACATCTCGGCGCCGCGCCGGAAACGGTTGCCGCGCGCATCGCGGATACCGATTCGCTGATCGGGGGCGTGGAGAGTTTGCGCGGCGGTCGACGGTCGCTGGAGCCTCTGGAGGGAGCAGTTCCCGATTTAGCCGATGAGTTGCTGCCTGATCGTGAGGTGGTCGATCCCGAAAAACCGGTCACCGCGGAACAACTGGCGGATCGACTGATTCCGGAGGAAGAACGACGTTCAGTGCGACAGCAGATGGCCCCCATTCTCGCCATTCTGGTCACTCTGCTCGGACTGGCCGCCGCCTGGCGTTGGACCCCGCTGGGCGATTGGTTAAACGCCACCGTTCTGGTTGACGCCATTCAAGGACTGAGCAGTCACGCGGGTGCACCGTTTTTCATGATTGCGGCTTATCTGATCGGCGGCTTCATCGCGGTCCCCGTGACCCTGCTGATCATGGTCACCGTCCTGACGTTTGGACCCTGGCCTGGAGTTGGCCTTGCACTGGTTGGTGCGGAACTGAGCGCGTTAGCGACCTTCGGCATCGGTCATGGGTTGGGTCGTTCATGGGTGCGGCGTTTCGCTGGCCGGCGCGTTAATCAACTGAGTCGGCGTCTGGCCCAGCGCGGCATCCTGACCATGACCGCCCTGCGTATTGTGCCGGTCGCACCCTTTACCGTGGTGAATCTGGTCGCGGGCGCTTCACACATCCGGTTCCGGGATTTCGCGATGGGCAGCCTGTTGGGCCTGATCCCGGGAACCCTGGCCATCGCGGTGTTCACGGATCAGGTGGCGGCGACGATTCGTCAACCGGACCTGCCGGCCTTTGCCGTACTGGCGGGCGTCGCCGGTGGCCTCGTCGTGGGTCTATGGGCGTTGCGCCGCTGGATCAGACGGCGTGGTAAAACCTCCCTATGAACCATGTCCCGATCCAGCGGACAACATGGACCCTGTGCAGTTACAACATCCATGTCGCGGTCGGTCGCGATGGCCGCTTTGATCCTGACCGGATTCTGAATGTTATTCGGGAACTCAACGCAGACCTTATCGCCTTGCAGGAGGTGCAGGGTCTGGACGTGCTGAATTTTCTGGCGCGCCACGCGGGTTTCGATGCCATTGCCGGTTCGACGCTGTTGCGCAAGGGCCAGGATTACGGTAACGCCTTGTTGACGCGCCTGCCGATCCGCCAGGTGGCGCGTTTCGATCTCAGTGTCCCCGACCGGGAGCCCCGCGGCGCATTGGACGCCATGCTTGACGCGGACGGTCAGCCGTTCCGGGTATTGGCGACGCATCTTGGGCTGCGCCCGGCGGAGCGCCGTTGTCAGACACGCGGGTTACTGCAGCAATTAAAGCAATGGGATGGGGGCGAAATGACGGCCTTGCTGGGTGACTTCAACGAATGGTTGCCGTGGAGCCGGCCCCTGCGCCGGTTAAACACTTGGTTTGAACCAGCGCCGGCGCCGGCGACTTATCCAGCCGGCTTTCCCTTGCTCAGACTGGATCGGATCTGGCTGCGCCCGCGCCGACGCTTGCGGACTCTCTACGCCTATCGGAGTCCATTGGCGCGAATCGCCTCCGATCATGTGCCGGTCGTCGCCATCGTCGTTTAATGTTCGTCAGCCCCACGGAGCGAAGAGCGCATAAACCTTGAATTTTACCGTCTGGCCTCTTTGGACGATTCTCGCGCTGTTTGGCGTTTCCGCAGCCGTCATCGCGATGGTTGGCGTGCGCATCGCCCGCGTCGCCGACCGGCTCTCTGACGTCACCGGTTGGGGCGAGGCTATTTTTGGCGCGGTGCTGCTGGGCGGCGCCACGTCGCTGCCCGGCATTGTGACCTCGGTGACGACCGCCGGGCAAGGTCATCCCGAGCTGTCAGTGAGCAACGCGATCGGCGGCATCGCCGCGCAAACCGCATTTCTGGCGCTCGCCGACATGAGCTACCGGCACGCTAATCTGGAACATGCCGCCGCCTCGATTGAAAACCTGGTGCAGGGGGCGTTACTGGTGACCTTGCTCGCGTTGCCATTGGCGGCCATGGGAGGACCGGAACTGGCGATCGGCGGGATTCATCCGGTATCGCTGTTGATTCTGGCCGGCTATATTTTTGGATTGCATCTGACGTCCCAAGCGCGCGAGGCGCCTTTGTGGCATCCACAAAAAACCCGGGAAACCCGCCTGGATACGCCCAGCCCCGAGATCCAGCATACCCCTCAACGTGAGGTGATCGAACTCTGGGCGGGATTTGGCGCGTTGGCATTGATCATCGCGACGGCAGGCTATCTGGTCGCCCAAACCGGAATCGCCATCGCGGAACGAACCGGTCTTTCCGAGAGCGTGGTGGGTGGACTGTTCACGGCGGTCGCCACCTCGCTGCCGGAATTGGTGACCGCGATCGCCGCCGTCAAACAAGGGGCGTTGACCCTGGCCGTCGGCGGCATTATCGGCGGTAATAGCTTCGACGTGCTGTTTCTGGCCTTTGCCGACATCAGCTATTGTGAAGGGTCAATTTATGGGGTCTGAAGTCCAATCGACCGAAAATGTACGCTAAGGATCTGTGCCAAAATAACTTGACTATTAACCATGTTTTTGCGGCTTGATCGTGTAGTTCCACTCGCCGTGAAAGGCATCTCGGGCAATCCGCACCCGTGCCAGTTCCTCGTCACTGACCTTACGGCCCTTCGGATAGGCGTTGGTGTCGAGTTCGGCCTGAATCTCCAGGCCGGTAGCGGTCGTGGTATCGGCGATCAGGTTGACGATGACCTCGAAGCTGACCAAGGGCCGCCCCCGCCAGTTCTGGCTGATGTAAGCAAACAGGCGATGCTCGATCTTATTCCACTTGCTCGTGCCCGGCGGCAGGTGACAGACCGAGACCGCCAGGCCCGTATCGTCGGCCAAGCGCTGCAGTTCGGTTTTCCACAGCCGGGTGCGCGAGCCGTTGCTGCCCCCGCCATCGGCGACGATCAGCAACTCCCGAGCCGCTGGGTAGCATCCCTGGCCCATCTGATGCCACCAGCGCCGCAGCGTCCCCGACCGCAAACTCGGCGGTATCATGATCCATCCCGACACTGACCCAACCCCGGTTGGCGGCCACATCGTATACCCCGTAGGGCACCGCCCGGCCGAGTGCTTGGGTACGGAAATCATAGACATTGACCCGCTCGGGCTCGCCCTTGGGCCGCCACTCTCGTCCACCGTTCTTGAACGCGCCGACCAATTCCTTTTTCTTCGCATCGACTGACACGACCGGTTGACCCCGGCGCTGGAACTGCTGGCTGCGCTCGTTGATATACGCAAACTGGGCGTCGCGGTCCGGATGCGAGCTGCCTTCACGCGTTTTGCGGTTGGCTTGCAGGCTGTAGTCCAGCGCCCCCAGGAGTCGATTGACCGTGCGCGCGCTGACCCGATAACCCTGTGTGCCGAGTTCGTCCGCCAGCTTGCGCACGCTCTTGCTGGTCCAGCGCAGCGGCGACTGGGGATCGCCCCGAGTCACCGGCTCCACTAGCGACTCCAGCGCCACCAGCAACGCCGGGTCCTGCGCCGTGAGTCGCTTGCGCCCTCCGCCGCGCCGCCGAATAGACGGCTCGAAAGATGCTCCGCTCCGCTGCTCTCGGATGCCGGCGACCACGGTATTTCGGGCCATCCCCGTGGCCTCGGCCACGACGGCAATGCCGCCACGCCCCAAGGCGATGGCTTCAGAACCCGCCCACCAACGCCGCATTCTCTCATCCATCAACGGATGTAGCGCTTCAAACTTCTGTCTGACCAAACCCACATCGCCCATGTAACAAGCACATCATGAATCCATCTAAACAGTCAATTTATTTTGGCACGCATCCTAAGAATCCATCGCTTGAAATGGTTCTTGCGTAAGTCCTGGATTATTATAAAGCGCTCACCGTGAAGCTTGATCGCCCGCGCTATGAAGCTTTGAAAAATGCGGGGGTCAAGCTGGATAAAAAAAGTCAGGAAATCTTGGTGGAAGCTCTCGATCTTTGGCTGCGGAAACAAGCAGGTGGCGATAGTTAAATAATGCCCATCCACCCCGATCTCCGCGTGCTGTACCCGCCCGATGTGCGGCGAGCGCGGAAGGTCATCGGAAGCCGGCGGCGAGATGTCGGCTCCGACCCGCCAGCAGCCTGCTGCTCTACTTGTGCAGCGAGAACGCCGAGATCGGAAATGGAACGCAGCGCCCGCACATCCCGGAGCCAAAACGAACAAAGCGCGGCTGGCGCTTGTTTGCGCCCGACAAAACCGCTGTTTGGGATGTTGGCGTTCGGATCGGCGCGGCGCTACGCCACGCTGCATCGACCGCGCCCGCGCGAGCAGCACTTGAAATGGTTGCCGCCGATTCCGGTCAATGTCGATGACTCCGACGCGCTGCCGGCCACGATCAAGCCGGTCCCGCCGCCCGGCTGACCGCCAGCCGGCACGGAATGTTTTGGTTTGGCAGACATGGCGAGTTTCCGACTGGCCTATCGCCGCTGGCGTTGGCGCGGCTTGGCCGTCCTCCGACTGTTCGCCAAACGATCCTATTGCGGCCAGTGGGTCACCCGATACTGGCTTTTCGGGGTGGTGGCTTCCATCGCTTGCAGGGTCGGCGCGGTCATGACGGCTTCTCCGTTAGGGGGCCCTCACCATGTTGACCGCCCAGAGGGTATTTGTGCACCAACGCCTAACGTCCGCCGGAGAAAAAGCCTACTCAGCCCCCTGCTCACTTGCTGGTTGCATAACAAACCGGACTGACTAGAATCTATATTGGTCTAAAATCATGAACTTAAACCATAGACAACAGGAAATCCTGCGGCTGGTCCAGCAACGCGGCTTTGTATCCATCGACGACCTGGTCAGCAGTTTCAACGTCACTCCGCAAACCATTCGTCGGGATATCAATGTCCTGTGCGACATGGGCTTGCTGCGCCGTTTTCACGGTGGCGCCGGCCTGCCGTCCAGCGTGGAGAACATCGCCTACCCCGCGCGCCAGGTTTTGCATCTTGACGAGAAACGTTGGATTGCCCGTCTGGCGGCTCAACACATTCCCGACAAATCTTCTCTGTTTATCAACTTGGGCACGACTACCGAAGAAGTGGCCAAGGCGCTGACCGATCATGCTGGCCTGCGAGTTATTACCAATAATCTCAATGTCGCCATGCTGCTCAGCGACCAGCCGGGTTTCGAGGTGATTGTGACCGGTGGGCTGGTGCGCCATCGAGATCACGGCATCGTCGGTGAGGCGACGGTCGATTTCATCAAGCAATTCAAGGTCGATTTCGGCATCATCGGCATTTCCGGCATTGATCTAGACGGCACGCTACTGGATTTTGATTACCGCGAGGTTCGCGTTTCCCAGGCTATCATCGCCAGTTCCCGCAAGGTGTTGCTGGTGACCGACCACAGCAAGTTCGGCCGCAACGCCATGGTGCGGCTCGGCCACATCTCGGATGTGGACCTGCTGATCACGGACTGCCTTCCCCCGAACAACATGAGCGAAATGTTCGCACAAGCCGAGGTTCAGGTCCTGGTGGCCGATTCCGAAGGCGCCTCCCTCTCAAGCGGCAATACCTGATTTTCCTCCGACGACCGGGTTTTTTCGTTATCCGATCCGTCCACCCCTTCCTCCCTTCCGGACAGAGTCTTGCCGAGGCTTTCTTTGTTCCTTTCCTGAGCGGGACCCGCTTTGCGCTGGTTTTTTGCGGTATAAAGTTCGTAAAAGAAAGATTATTAGTTTTTTTTTGGTTTTTTTTCACTAAATTTTTCATAAATCTTCACTTGAACATTTTTTTGGGTTCGATATAATTGATATTGAGGGCATGACTGGGGATACCACCCACTCCAGGATTCCTTTATCTAAGAGTCTGAAAAAAATCAAGACAATGGGAAATACCGGTACTTTTGAAGTCAAACTCCAGACTCTTGATGTTCCAAACAGAAACGACCAAAGGAGCGAATCGAACATGAACGCAGGGTACATCCTGTCCATCGACCAAGGCACCACCGGTTCCACCGTGCTGATCTTCGATCACGACGGCCAGATCAAGGGCCGGGCCTATTCGGAATTTACCCAGCACTACCCCAAGCCAGGTTGGGTGGAGCATGACGCCGAGGAAATCTGGCTGGTGACGATCAAGGTCATCGCCGACGCCCTGCATACCGCCAACATCCGCGCCAGCGACCTGAACGCCATCGGTATCACCAACCAGCGGGAAACAGCCGTGCTGTGGGATCGGGCCACCGGCAAACCGGTCGCCAACGCCATCGTCTGGCAGGATCGGCGAACCGCGCGCTATTGCGACGAGCTCAAGGAACGGGGATTGGAAGAGATGATTCGCCACAAGACCGGGCTGGTCATCGACTCCTATTTTTCCGGCACCAAGGTCAAATGGCTGCTGGATAACACACCGGGATTGCGCGATCGCGCCGAACGCGGCGAAATCGCTTTCGGCACCATCGATTCCTGGCTGGTCTGGCAGTTGACCGGCGGCCTGGTGCATATCACCGACTACTCGAACGCTTCACGCACCTTGCTCTACAACATTCAGGCGCTTTGTTGGGACGACGAGATTCTTGAACTACTCAACATTCCAAAGGCCATCCTGCCCGAGGTCAAACCGTCCTCCTGCATTTACGGAGAAACCGACCCGGAAATGTTTTTCGGCACCCACCGGATTCCCGTCGCGGGCATCGCCGGCGACCAGCAGGCCGCTCTGTTCGGACAGGGCTGCCACAGCCCAGGCTTGGCCAAGAATACCTACGGCACCGGTTCCTTCGTGCTGATGAACACCGGCAACCAGGTCGTGTTCAGCCATGAGAAGTTGCTGACCACGATTGCTTGGGGCATCGGCGACGAACCGGTTCAGTACGCGCTGGAAGGCGCCATTTTCATCACCGGGGCCGCCGTGCAGTGGTTGCGCGATGGCCTGAAGATCATCAAGTCGGCGGCGGAAACCAAGGAATTGGCCCGGTCGGTGCCTCACAACGAAGGGGTGTACTTCGTGCCGGCGCTGGTGGGTTTGGGTGCGCCGCATTGGGATCCTTACGCCCGGGGCCTGCTGATCGGCATCACCCGGGGCACGACTCAGGGCCACATCGCCCGCGCGGTGCTGGAAAGCATGACCTATCAGACCCGCGACGTGATCGAGGCCATGCAGCGAGATTCCGGCATCACCCTCAAGGAGCTGCGCTGCGACGGCGGCGCCTCGGTCAACAGCGTGCTCATGCAGTTCCAGTCCGACATTCTCGGGGTGCCGGTCGAGGTGCCCAGCATCGTCGAGACCACGGCACTAGGCGCGGCCTATCTGGCCGGGTTGGCCACCGGTTTCTGGAGCAGTCGCGAAGAACTGGCGAAGAAGTGGCAACTGCAAAACCGCTATACCCCACGCATTGACGAAGTCGAGCGCGAACGCCTGTTTCGGCGCTGGCACAAGGCGGTCGAGCGCGCCAAAGGCTGGGCGTTGGACGACGAGTGACGGGAAACTCGGCCACGTTCCCTCTCTTAATTTCCCCGCCTTGGACCTGGCGAGGTGGCGCGCAGCGCCGGGGTGGTTGGATCAGTCCGGCGTCTTTTCCAAGGAGCAGCCATGAAACTCCGCGAAAGCAATATTCAGAAGCTGAGTCAGGGCGTTTACGATGTTCTGATCATCGGCGGCGGCATCAACGGCGCGGTTTCCGCCGCCGCCCTGTCCGGCAAGGGCGCGCGGGTCGCGCTGATCGACCAGCGCGACTTCGCCGGTTTTACCAGCCAGCAGTCATCGAATCTGGCCTGGGGCGGCATCAAGTATCTGGAAAGCCACGACTACGCCCTGGTTCGCAAGCTGTGTCTGAGCCGCAATCATCTGATTCGCCATTATCCGTCACGGGTTCAGGAAATCCGTTTTTTCTCCACCATCGACAAGGGGTTTCGCTTTCATCCCCTGTTTTTATGGGCGGGCACTTGGGTGTACTGGCTGTTCGGCAACGGGTTCACCCAAATCCCACGCCTGTTTTTCAAACGAACCATCCAGCGGGAAGAGCCGGTCGTCAAGACCGAAAACGCCGCAGGCGGCTTCGAGTACTCCGACGCCTACCTGCACGACAACGACTCCCGCTTCGTGTTCCAGTTCGTGCGCTCGGCCATGGATCGCGGCTGTATCGCCGCCAACTATGTGGAATCGCTCGGCGCCCACCGCGAAGGCGATCTCTGGGTGGCTCAAGCGCGGGATGTCATGAACGCTCAGGCGATGGAAATTCGCGCCAAGGTGTTGATCAACGCCGCCGGCCCGTTCGTGGACACGCATAACGCGCTGACTGGCGAACAGACTGAACATCACCATGCCTTTTCCAAGGGCATCCATCTGATCGTGCCCCGAATTACCCCTCATCAGCGCATTTTGACCTTCTTCGCCGACGACGGGCGCTTGTTCTTCATCATCCCGATGGGTGTGCGCACCTGCATCGGCACCACCGATACCCGGGTGGAATCGCCCTTCACCGAGGTTACGGAAGAGGATCGCCAGTTCGTGCTCGACAACATCAACAAGCGCCTGAATCTCGATCGGCCGCTGACCCGGGCCGACATCGTCGCCGAACGCTGCGGAGTGCGGCCATTGGTGGTGAAAGCCAAAGCCGACGGGGAGATCAAGGATTGGTTGCAGTTGTCGCGCAAGCATGAAATCGACGTGGATCGAGCCAAGGCGCATCTCAGTATTTTTGGTGGCAAGCTGACCGACTGCGTCAATGTGGGTGATGAAGTGTCGGGCATCGTCGCCCAACTCGGCATCGCCCTGCCGCATCGAGGCTACCGATGGTACGGCGAACCGCATCCCTCGGTGCGCGAGGAGTATCTGCACCAGGCCCGGTTGATGAACCTCAATGGCTATACCTCGCCCGAGTCGATCGAAAGTCTCAGCAGCCGGCTCTGGCGGCGCTACGACCAGCAGGCATTGGAGTTGCTCGCCGAGATTCGCGAAGACCCGCGCCAGGCCGAGGTGCTGATCAAGGGCACCGACTATCTCCGCTGTGAAATCCAGCTCGCCAAGCGCCAGGAAATGATCGTCAAGCTGGAAGATTTCCTGCGTCGGCGTTCCAAGATCGCCCTGGTGGTGCGTCGGGAGGAGATTCGCAACGCCGAGGGGCTGATGGAAGCCTGCGAAATCCTGTTCGGCGACCAGGCCCGGCAAAAATTTGACGAGTACTTTCAGGAGCAGCCGGCCGGGCGATCAGCCGCAATGGCCGAAGTCGCGTGAATGTCGTTAGTGCGGAGAATGGTAAAAATCCCCAAAGGAGATCCTTTAATGACCCCTTTTCTTGGCGAAATGATTGGTACTGCCCTGCTGATTCTACTGGGCAACGGCGTAGTGGCGAATGTGGTTCTCAACCAGACCAAGGCGCAAAATTCCGGCTGGATCGTGATTACCTGGGGTTGGGGCATGGCGGTATTCGTGGCGGTGTTCACGGTGGCGGCCTTTAGCGGCGCGCACCTCAATCCGGCGGTTTCCGTGGGGCTGGCGATTGCCGGCAAATTTGAATGGGCGCGGGTACCCGCTTATGTGGCGGCCCAGTTCATCGGCGCCTTCATCGGTTCCTTCCTGGTCTGGCTGATGTACCGGCCCCATTTCGCCGCGACCGAGGATCAGAACCTGAAACTGGCGGTGTTCTGCACCGGACCGGCGATCCGCGGTACCGTTTCCAATCTGATTTCCGAAATCGTCGGCGCCTTCGTGCTGGTGTTTGCCGTGCTGTTCCTGGCGGTGTCGGTGTTCGGCTTGGGCGCTCTGGACGCGCTACCCGTGGGCCTGCTGGTGCTGGCTATCGGTTTGTCACTGGGCGGGACGACCGGTTACGCCATCAACCCGGCGCGCGATCTCGGCCCCCGCATCATGCACGCCATCCTGCCCATGCCGGGCGGCAAGCGCGACAGCGACTGGGGATACGCCTGGATTCCGGTGGTCGGTCCCATCCTCGGCGCGGTGCTGGCTGGATTGCTGTACCTGGCCCTGCAAGATCCAAGCAATGTCAACTTCCGTTGACCGGCAGGCTCGGGAGACGGGAACAGGGCGTTCGCTCCGCTCCCGCGTCCTTGGCGACCTTGGAACCCGATCAGCACCACCGGAGGAGACGGAGTGATGCCGAACCAATTCTACAACCCGCCGCATTTCGACCAGGATCGACGTTTGTTTCTGAAAGTCTCCGCCGCCCTCGGGCTGGCGGCGGGCCTGCCGGCCATGGCGGCATTGGCCCAGCAAGGCAGCACGCCGATCCGCACCGCCGCCGCGCGGCGCTGGGTGCTCGGGGAATTTACCCCGTCGACCCTGTCCCAAGAGGAGCAGATGCGGGAAATGGAGTTCTTCATCCGCGCCGCCGAGCCGTTTCGCGGCCAGCAAATCTACGTGGTCTCCGAGACCATCCCCACCCATGTCTACGAGGCCCGTTTCCTGGCGCGGGCGTTCCGGGAGATCACCGACATCAGCGTGGTCCACGATCTGGTGCACGAGGGCGAATTGGTGGAGCGCATCCAGCAACAGATGCGAACCGGACGTAATTTCTACGATGCCTACGTTAACGATTCCGACTTTATCGGTACGCATTACCGTTATGAGAGCGCGACGCCGCTGACCGACTGGATCGCCGGCGACGGCGCCGCGTTCACGCTGCCCACACTCGATTTGGAGGATTTTATCGGCTTGAGCTTCACCACCGGGCCGGACGGTAAGGTCTATCAATTGCCCGACCAGCAGTTCGCCAACCTGTACTGGTTTCGCCATGACTGGTTCCAGCGTCCCGATCTCAGGGCCGGGTTCCGCCAGCGCCATGGCTACGATCTTGGCGTTCCGCTCAACTGGAAGGCTTACGAGGACATCGCCGATTTTTTCACCAACGAAGTCAAGGAGCTGGATGGGCTCCGGGTCTACGGCCATATGGATTACGCCAAGGTCGATCCTTCGCTGGGCTGGCGTTTTACCGACGCCTGGCTGGCGATGGCGGGGGTGGGCGACCCCGGCTTGCCCAACGGCCAACCGGTGGACGAGTGGGGCCTGCGGGTGGAAGACTGTCATCCGGTTGGGTCTAGCGTCAGCCGAGGCGGGGCGTTGAACGGTCCGGCGGCGGAATACGCCTTGCGCAAATATCTGGAGTGGCTGCGCCAGTACGCGCCACCCGACGCCATGAAGATGGATTTTTCCACGGCGGGGCCGGTACCGGGACGGGGCGACATCGCCCAACAGATTTTCTGGTACACCGCTTTCACCGCCGATCTGTTGAAAGAGGGCTTGCCGGTGGTCAACGGCGACGGCACACCCAAATGGCGGGTAGCACCCTCGCCGCATGGCGCCTACTGGGAAAAGGGCATGAAACTCGGCTATCAGGATTGTGGTTCCTGGACGTTGCTGAACAGTACGCCGCTGCAACGGCGTCAAGCCGCCTGGTTGTATGCCCAATTCACGACCTGCAAGACAGTGTCGCTCAAGAAAACCCTGGTCGGGTTGACGCCGATTCGCGACAGCGACATCCGCTCGGCGGCGATGAGCGAGGCTGCCCCGCGCCTTGGCGGGCTGGTGGAGTTTTACCGCAGTCCGGCGCGGGTGGCCTGGACGCCCACCGGTATTAACGTACCCGATTATCCCCTGCTCGCCCAGTTGTGGTGGACCCGTCTCGGCGAGGCGATGCGCGGGAAGGCGACTCCCCAACAGGTGATGGACAATCTGGCGGCCGCCCAGGATCAAACCTTGGCCCGGTTACAACAGGTGAAAGGCATGAAACGCTGTGAACCGCGACTGGCCGAACCGCGTGATCCTCAGTACTGGTTCGATCAGCCCGGGGCACCCAAGCCGAAACTGGCGGATGAAGAAGGTCAAGGCGTGACGGTGGATTACGAGGCGTTGTTGCGGGCCTGGCGGGAAGGGCGGGCCAGCATTTAGACCGGATTATTTATGGTATTGTCAAGTTGAACGCGACCAGCGAAATCGGTAGGCTTCGTTTTAGTGTGATATCCAAATTTAGAACACTACCCGGGATTCTCATAACCGGCTGTCGGCTGGCCCACCGCGCCGTTCGCCTTGACCCTGTCGGCGACCCGGAAGCAGACGCCGCATCCCATCTCGCCCGAAACCGACCACCACATCCCTCGTTCGTTTCACTCCTGATCCCGAGGAGGGCATCCCATGAGCAACGTCTCTGAACTGTTGGGCGCCAATGCCGAATATTTGCTGAGGCACATCTGCACAACCATCCCCAAGGAAGCCCTGCACCTGCCCGGCCCGGATTTCGTGGACCGTATTTTTGCTCCGTCCGACCGTAACAACCGGGTATTGGTCAACCTACAGCGCCTGTTCGGTGGCGGTCGGCTGGCGGGCACCGGCTTTCTGAGCATCCTGCCGGTCGACCAGGGCATCGAGCATTCCGGCGGCGCCAGCTTTGCCAAGAATTCAATGTACTTCGATCCAGAAAATATCGTCAAGCTCGCGGTCGAGGGCGGCTGCAACGCGGTGGCCTCGACCTTCGGCGTGCTGGGCATGGTGGCCCGCAAGTACGCCCATA
>Ga0209607_1000395_pt1 | contig 39401 bp, 35 predicted proteins | sample AD_UKC117_MetaG_FD_184413 | JGI IMG/M metagenome (GOLD analysis project Ga0209607, IMG submission 184413) | Active sludge microbial communities of municipal wastewater-treating anaerobic digesters from Hong Kong - AD_UKC117_MetaG (SPAdes)... | ecosystem: Engineered > Bioreactor > Anaerobic >... | reverse complement strand
CCAGCAAATTCACTTTCAATCTCATTGAATAGTTTCATTGCCTCAATGATACACAATACACTGCCAACCTCAATATCATCGCCTACTTTGACAAACACTTCCTTATCAGGTCCCGGAGAGCGATAGAACGTTCCAACAATAGGAGACTTGATGGTGATCAGGTTGCCGTTTTCTGCAGTTGTATCAGATTCCTTTACAACCGGTTTATTTTCAGAAGCCTGCACAGGAGGGGGCGCTACAGGTGCAACTTGCTGAACCGCAGGAGGCATGACCATTTGAGGCATAACTACCGGGGTATCATGTGAAGTAGTTCCTGTCTTGATCTTCAGTTTGATATCCTGGTTCTCGATTGACAGCTCAGATATGCCGCTTTTGCCAACCAGTTTGATAAGTTCCTGAATTTGTTTGAAGTCCATGAAAATTATTTTACTCGTTCAACGTAGCTTTTGGTGCGGGTGTCAATCTTGATTTTTTCACCGGCATCTACAAACAGAGGTACCTGAATGGTTGCTCCGGTTTCTAAGGTAGCATTCTTTGTGGCATTTGTAGCAGTATTTCCCTTAACACCGGGTTCAGCTTCGATCACTTCCAGCACGATATGGGTTGGAAGTTCGCACAATAGAGGTCTTTCTGTATCTGCATGAAAAAGGATCTCCACTTCCTGTCCTTCTTTCAGGAACTGTTTACCATCTATCATGTCTTCTGGTATGCTCACCTGCTCGAAAGTTTCATTATTCATGAAATTAAAACCGAATTCATCCGGATACAGGAACTGATACACCCTTCTCTCCACCCTGACCTCATTCAAAGTAGCGCCTGATGGAAATGTATGTTCAACCACCTTACCACTGGTCAGACTTTTGAGCTTGCTGCGAACAAAAGCATTGCCTTTACCCGGCTTTACATGTAAAAACTCTACAAACTGCCAGATGTCATGGTTAAAATCGATACACAGGCCGTTTCTGATATCTGCTGTACTTGCCATAAGTTATTTGGTTATTGGGGGTCGTATGCCCATTTGATAAGGGTGGCACCCCAGGTGAAACCACCTCCAAATGCTGCCAGCACAAGATTGTCACCTTTATGGAGTTTATCTTCCCATTCCCAAAGACACAGAGGAAGGGTGCCTGCAGTGGTATTGCCATACCTTTCAATATTGATCATCACTTTCTCTTCTGGTATATGCATGCGCTCTGCTGTAGCGTCAATGATGCGTTTGTTGGCCTGATGGGGCACCAGCCAGGCAATATCATCGCCCTGAAGCTCATTCCGTACCATGATCTCTTCAGCTACATCTGCCATGTTTTTGACGGCAAATTTGAAAACTGTCTTACCTTCCTGATACACGCTGTGCTCCTGGTTGGCAACGGTCTCTAAAGTAGCTGGTTTAAGAGATCCACCGGCTTTTTGATGTAAGAAATGTCTTCCGGAACCGTCTGATTTCAGCACCGAATCAATCACACCAACTTTTTCCGTGCTGGGTTCCAGCATGACCGCCCCTGCGCCATCTCCGAATATGACACAGGTTGCACGGTCATTGTAGTTGATGATGCTGCTCATTTTGTCTGCACCCACTACCACCACTTTTTTATAAGTGCCGGTCTCTATGAATTTGGAAGCAGTGGTCAATGCATATAGAAAACCACTGCAGGCAGCACCAATATCATAACTGAGTATGTGACCCGCTCCGATCTTGTCGCAAACTATGTTGGCAGTAGCCGGAAATGGCATGTCAGGAGTAGTGGTGGCAACCAACAGCATATCGATCTCTGAAGCATCGGTACCGGTTTTTTTCAACAAACCTTTCACCGCTTCAGCGGCCATGTCTGATGTGGCCAAACCTTCCCCTTTCAGGATACGGCGCTCTTTGATACCAGTGCGGGTGGTGATCCACTCATCATTGGTATCCACCATCTTTTCCAACTCTGCGTTGGTTAAACGGTATTCAGGTACCCAACCGTTAACACCGGTGATAGCTGCGTAGATCCTGGACATCAGTTCAACTCAGATTCGGTGACTGATCAGTTTTCGCTGCTTTTATCTATGGCAACCTTGCCGCGGTAGAAGCCGCATTCGGTGCACACACGATGACGAAGTACCGGGGCACCACAGTTGGAACAGTTCATTACATGCGGCTGTTCCAGGGCATGATGTGAACGACGTGTACGGGTGCGTTGCTTGGAGTGACGTTGTTTAGGATGTGGCATGACGCTCTGTTTTTACTTGTCTTTTATGATCGTTCTTAGTTGATCCCATCTGGGGTCTGAATCTTTCGGCTGATCTTCGTTATGTCCTAACCGGGCCAGGATGTCCGGATTACAACCGGGGGTTCCATCGGCCAGATCCGGATGCAACTTTCGCACCGGTATGCTCAGGTGGATGAACTCGTAGATCCATTCAGAGGTATCCAGTTCACTTTCACCATCTGCAATCCAGGTGATGTCTTCCTCTTCATCCTCCTCTTCAGGCTGCTCACCCTTTTTTACATAGAGGGTGTGATTGCCGTGGATCGGAAGATCAAGTGCTTGCCCGCAACGATCGCACTCTGTGCTGATGGTTCCGGAAATATCGAAATTCAGAACGAAAAGTCTTTCCTTTTTATCGAAGGCAAGATCCACAAACAGCCCGCATTCACGAATCAGACTGTCTGGGAAATGGGAAAAAAAAGGTGCGCCGATCTCAAAGTTGAAATGGTGCAACCCGTTCTTTGGCCCGATAAAGGGTATAACATATTCCCTCAGACCCTTCATCCTTCAATAAAAGCCCACAAAGTTAGCTATAATTCAGGAAATCTGAAATTTATCCCCGCTCCTGGGCTAATTCTGTTCGTTTCACCGGATTTTCATGATTCTGAACATACTGCAGCCGTGTTCTGTATATATCAAGGGCACAGAATATTGACTGAAGCATAGAGGTAGCAGAGGCAACATTCTTTCCTGCTATATCGTAGGCTGTGCCATGGTCAGGCGAGGTGCGCACAAATGGCATTCCTGCCGTATAATTGATTCCTGTGTCAAATGAAAGTGCTTTAAAACCAACAAGCCCCTGGTCATGATACATGGTAAGGACAGCATCAAACTGACTGATTTGTCCGCTTCCGAAAAGACCATCGGCAGCAAAAGGACCTGAAACGATGATACCATCCTTCCGCACCTGTTCCATAGCAGGTATGATCACCTCCAGTTCATCTCTGCCCAACAAACCCTGGTCTCCGGCATGCGGATTCAATCCGGTCAGTGCAATCAATGGTTTGTCAATCCCGAAATCCTGTCGCAAACTGGTGGCCAGAATGCGTATCTTGGATACCAGGTATTCTACACTCAAAGTTCCGGGAACTTCCTGCAAAGGCATATGATGGGTTGCCAGAGCAACTCTCATGGAATCATTTAACAACATCATCAGACTACCGGGTCCACCTGCACGGTGATTCAGGTATTCAGTGTGGCCAGGAAATGTAAACCCGGCTTCATGCATATTGTGCTTATTGATGGGTGCAGTAACCAATGCGTCTAACTGACCGTCTAACAAGGCATCTGCCGCCGCTTCCAGTGATAACATGGCAGCCTGCCCGCCAGCAGTACTGGAAATGCCCGGATCTGGAATGAACTCCTCCGGAAGTGTGTTGATCACATTGATCAGTTTCGGATTTGCATCAGAGACCTGATCACAGTGGGCATATTTAAAATGTTCTGCATCAAGCAGCTTCTTATAAAAGGACAGCACTTTGTTTGAGCCAAAAATGACAGGCGTACAGTAATTCAGGATCCTGTGATCGCTGAGCGCCTTGATCAGTACCTCCGGCCCGATGCCATTGATATCTCCGATTGTAAAGCCAATTCGTACTTTTTTTTCCATACCTGAAGTCAATACCTTTGATCGGCACAAAAGTAAGCAGTCCTCACGGAATCAACCCGCATGAATCCAGCACACAGTTTCAGGCATAAAAAATCACTGGGACAGCATTTTCTCAGGGATCCGGATATCGCAGAAAGGATTCTGGATGCCATACCGGCAGAAGCCGCTGATGCAGCCGTGCTGGAGATCGGTGCCGGTGCAGGGGTACTTACCAGGCCATTGTTCAGGGCATTCGGCCGGAAGTTGTATGTCAGTGAGATCGACCATCGATCGGTACGCTTGATTGCAACTGACCCCGGTGTGTCTGCAGATCGGATCCTTGAAGGAGATTTCCTGAAGTGTAATCTGCAGGAGCTTCCCACACCTTTATATATTGCAGGTAACTTCCCCTATAATATCAGCTCTCAGATCGTTTTCAGGATGTTAGAGCACAGAGAAAAGATTCCCGCCTTGGTGGGGATGTTCCAGCGGGAAATGGCTGTGCGTATTTGTGCATCACCGGGAAACCGCGATTATGGGGTCATTTCTGTCTGGACGAATTTGTTCTACTTCGGAGAGATCCTGTTTGAATTGCCACCTGAAGCATTTGATCCGCCACCTAAAGTGCATTCGGCGGTCATCAGGCTTATAAAAAGAGCTGAAGTTGTGCCCGGTGCTGACGATGCCGGAGTGCTGAAACTGGTCAAAATGGCTTTTCAGCAAAGGAGAAAAAAACTGAGTAATGCCCTTGGTGCTGTCGATGGAGCTAGGCAGGCTCTGGAAGGGTTTGGCTGGCAAGACCTCAGACCAGAAGCACTGGAACCCGTGCAGTATGTACAGTTGTATCAGGCAATTGTCCGGTCATGAAAATACTGATAACCGACTTCGTTCACCCTGATTTGGTCAGCTTGCTTGCTGAACGCGGGCATCAGGTCACTTCTGATCCTGCCATCTCCTACAAGCAGTTATCAGAAGTGATCGCACCGTTTGAGGGCCTTATCGTCAGTACCAGGCTACCCATTGACAAAGCGATCATTGATGCAGCTCCGAATCTACGGTTTATTGCCAGAGTAGGGTCTGGTATGGAACACATAGACATGCTCTATGCGCAGGAGAAGGGAATTAGGGTGGTCAGTTCGCCTGAAGGAAATGCCAACGCAGTTGCTGAACATGCTCTTGGTATGCTCCTGGCACTATTGCGTCATATACCCAGGGCGGTTCAGGAAGTTCGGCAGCAAAAATGGATCCGGGAGGCAAACAGGGGTATAGAGCTGAAAGGCAGAACCATTGGGATTATTGGTGTTGGACATACAGGAACAGCCTTTGCACGGAAACTCAGCGGAATGGAAATGCGGGTTCTGGGGTATGATAAATACAGGAATAATACTGACCTGTTGTATGTTACACCTGCCTCCATCCAGGAAATTTCGGAACAGGCTGAGATTATCAGCTTTCACGTTCCGCTTACTGCTGAAACGCACTATTATCTGAACAGGAGTTTCATTGATAACATGAAAAATCCGTTCATTCTGATCAATACCAGCAGGGGTAAAGTGGTCAGTACGGTTGACCTGATTGATGGGTTGTCTTCAGGAAAGATCAGAGGCGCAGCACTTGATGTACTGGAAAATGAGCAGTTCAGCCTGTACACAACCAAAGAAAAAGAGGTTCATGAAGCCTTGATGGCTTTTGAAGACCGGGTGCTCATAACACCTCATATAGCTGGGTGGACAAAAGAGTCAAAATACCTGTTATCTTCGGTGCTTCTGGATAAACTCAGCGATCTCCTGTAAAAAGGATTACATTAGCCTTAACTTATTTTTACGGCCGGGTGACCTGAAAAATTATACAGGACCCTATTTTTGTTTTCGGATATTTAGATATTTTTACGCCTTATTAACAATTTTTAAAACTTGGTAGTATGAGGAAATTCTTCTACGCTCTGGTAATCCTGATAGTATCCGCTGGTGCTGCTATGGCACAGAAAGGGGAGATACAGGGAAAGGTGGTAGATGAGAAAGGTGAAGGCATCCCCTTTGCCAACGTCGCTGTGTTTAAGGATGGAGTGCTGGAAACCGGGGCTCAAACCGACTTTGACGGATTGTATTCCGTGTCCGGTCTGGTGCCAGGTACCTATGATGTGGAAGCATCTTACCAGGGAAACAAATTTCGTATCACCGATATCATCGTTTCATCCGGTATCATCTTCCTGGATGAGATTACCCTTAAAGAAGGGGTTTCGCTCGATGAGGTGGTCATTGTGTACGAAGCTCCCCTTGTTGATAAAGGAAATACATCTACAGGTGGTGTGGTGACCAAGGAAGACATTCAGCGCATAGCTACCAGGAATGTGACCAGTATTGCTGCAACCAAGGAAGGGGTGTATCAGAGTGACGAAGGTGGCGGACTGAACATCAAAGGCTCCCGTGGAGATGCTACTGAATATATAGTAGATGGTGTAAGGGTTTCCGGTTCACTAAAGCTCCCGCAGGATGCCATTGAACAGCTGGAGGTCATCACCGGTGGTGTGGATCCCAAGTATGGTGATGCAACCGGGGGGTTTGTAACCATCACTACCCGCGGTCCAAGTAAAGACTATAACGGTAGCGTAGAACTGGCTTCCAGCCAGTTTCTCGATCCTTACGGATACAATCTTGCCACATTATTCCTCACTGGCCCTATTATCACCAAAAACAAGGGCACCGATTCTGCCAGTGCCAAACTCGGTTTCTTCATTGCTGCAGAATATGAAGGAGAAAAAGATAGCGATCCGTCAGCTTTCGGCAATTTCAAGCTGAAGGATGACGTGGCAGCTTCCCTGCTGGATAACCCGCTTCGCCCGGCAGTCACTGGTACGGGTTTCAATAAGAATACAGAGTTCCTGACCAACGATGACTTTGAAGTTGTAGATGCAAGGCAGAATGTGGCCAGCCGCGGCCTTGCACTTACCTCACGAATAGACTATAAGTTGTCCAAAACAATGAACTTCCAGGTCGGTTTGACTTACCGGAATTTCTTTGCTCACAACTATGTGAGAACCTTTGCACTCCTGAACCCGGAAAACAATCCGGTCTCCAATCAGAATACATACCGTGGATTTGTACGTTTCACCCAGCGATTCCCGGAAAGGAAGGCTGCTGAAGGAGAATCTTCCTCTATTCTCGGAAACGCTTATTACAATATCCAGTTTGACTATACCAAGTATTACGGTACCAGCATGGATGAGGATCATGAAATGAATCCCTTCAACTATGGCTATATAGGAGCATTTGATACTTATCGCTCTCCGGTATATTTCTATGGAACAGATGAAGTGTCAGGTCTTAACGGATGGTATCTGGCCGGCTATCAGGACACACTGGTAACTTTCGATGCAGGTACTCTGAACCCTGAACTGGCTACTTATACCCAAACTTATTACGACCTGGCCTCTGCGCCTCCCGGCTCGTTGTTTGATATCCAGCTGGGTAGTGGTCTGCTGAACGGCGATGCTTTTGTGAACTCCACTTCCACCTACAGCTTGTGGTGGAGCCGTGGTGTTCCCTTCAGTTCTTACAACAAGCAGAACGACGATCAGTATGGGCTTAATTTCAACGCAGCTCTTGACCTCAAGAGTAACAAGAAGTCTGCCAACATCTCTAAGCACAGTATAGAGTTTGGTTTCGAATTCCAGCAGCGTATTGAACGCTTCTATCAGGTAGCGCCTATTGGACTCTGGACACTTGCCCGCCAGCTGGCCAACCGTCACATCCAGACCCTGGATACAGATAATCCGATTCTGGTTATTGATGGCCAGCAATATTCTTATGATGAATACCTGGCATCAGGAATCGAGTTCGGTGCCTATGATACGATTTTTTACAACAGGTTATTCATTGCAGAAGACCAGTCATTCTTTGATGAACAACTGCGGGATAAACTGAATGAGCTTGGCTATGGTGTTGAACAGCTTGACTTCATTAACGTGGATGCACTGCCTCTGGACGTGCTGTCGCTCGACCTGTTCAGCGCTGATGAACTCCTTAATAACGGTAACGCGTTTGTATTCTACAATGGTTACGATTATTTGGGTAATCAATTGACCACACAACCTTCCTTTGGAGATTTCTTTACAGAAAAAGATGAATTCGGAAACTACACCAGACCCATTGCAGCTTTCCGTCCGGTTTATACTGCCGGCTATATTCAAGACAGATTCAACTTTAACGATATCGTATTCCGGGTAGGTGTTCGTGTGGATCGGTATGATGCCAACCGCAGCGTACTTCAGGATAAGTACTCCTTATATGATATCTACTCCAAAGGTGAAATTGACGGAAGCCAGAACCCCAATGGAGCCCACCCGGGTAATATTGGAGATGATTATGCAGTGTATGTTGATGATTATAACAGCCCTTCTCCGGTAATCTTAGGATACCGTGATGGAGATACCTGGTTCAATGCAGATGGTGAAGAGGTTTCTGATCCAAGAACAATTGCCCTGAGCTCCAGCTCAGGTGTGATCACCCCTTATCTGGTTGATCCGGATGCCAATATCAAAGACGAGAACTTTGACCCCAGCTCTTCCTTTAAGGATTATGTGCCGCAGATATCTGTGATGCCAAGGGTGGCATTCTCTTTCCCGATCTCTAAGGAAACAAACAGAGAAGCCTTGTTCTTTGCTCATTATGATATCCTGACTCAACGTCCGCCAACAGGAACATCGGCAACCGCCTATGATTACTACTTCTTCCAGGAGAATGTCAATAACGTATTCGATAACCCTGACCTGAGACCCGAAAAAACAATTGATTACCAGATCGGTTTCCAGCAGCAGCTGAACGAAGTATCTGTTCTGAAGATTTCTGCCTTCTATCGCGAGTTACGTGACATGATTCAGATCATCAGTGTACCATATGCCTTCCCGGTTCAGTACACCACTTACGGAAATATTGACTTTGGTACCGTTAAGGGTCTGACAGTTACCTATGATCTGGCCAAACGTACCAAGAACCTGAAGATGTCCACCTCCTACACACTGCAGTTTGCAGACGGAACAGGTTCGAGCTCTACCTCACAGCTGAACCTGGTAGGATCCGGTCAGCCTAACCTGCGTGCCATCATCCCACTGAGCTATGATTCTCGCCACAACTTTAAAGTGGTGCTGGATTACCGCTTTGATGACCCGAATGGCAGCCAGCCAAGCTGGTTGGATCTGGTTGGTCTGAACCTTACCATGAACGCCCGTTCAGGAGAACCTTATACTCGTCAGCAGAATCCTACCCCAACTGCTCAGTTTGGTGTGGCTACCCGTGCTAATCTGGAAGGCGCTATCAACGGTTCTCGATTGCCATGGCACTTCCGTACAGACATGAGGCTTGACAAGAGCTTTGGTCTGACAATGGGAAGTGGTTCCAAAGAAAGACAGCTGAACCTGAATGCTTATCTCTGGGTGCAGAACCTGTTTGATAACCGAAATGTGATCTCTGTGTATGCCTTTACCGGTAACCCTGATGATGACGGCTATCTGTCATCAGCACTCGGGCAGGAGGCTATTGAAGGCCAGGTGAATGCCGAGTCTTTCATTGACCTGTACACTATGAAGATGCAGAACCCTAATAACTATAGCATACCTCGTCGTATCAGACTGGGTATCGGTATTGATTTCTAAAATTGAGCAAACAGTAACATATGTGGAATAAAAGGATCATAGTTGCCTCGGCATTCTCCCTGCTCACCGTTATGTCGGTACAGGCTAAAGAGAATATCGGTCTTGTTGGAAAAAACGCCCAGAGTTACAGCCGTCTGGCATCCAATTGTAATGATGCTACGGCTCAGATAGAGCTGGATATCAACAACGTCCGTACCAGGATACTGGGAGCCGGCGACTTTTGGTGGGATCTGAATAACGGAAAGTATGTTATTCCGAAAGTTTATCCGCCTGAAATTGAAGTCAGTTCAACCTTTGCTGGTGCTATGTGGATCGGCGGAATTGACGCCGGTGGTCAGTTAAAGATCGCAGCGCAGACCTACCGTCAGAGTGGTAACGACTTCTGGCCGGGTCCGCTTAGTGATGCTGGTACTACAGATGATGCTGTTTGTACTTCCTATGACCGTCACTGGAAAGTGAACAGGAGTCTTATTGACAGTTTCAAAACAACATATGCCAATGCCAGTGAAACAAGCCCCATTTCATATGATCCCACCTACCGGGTGATCTTTGAATGGCCGGGACTTGGTAACGGGTATGCACGTGGCAAATCACAGTCTGATGTGTTGTCGATCAACCGTCCGCTGGCTCCGTTTGTGGATGTCAACTTCGATGGTTTTTACCAGCCAGAGTATGGTGAATATCCGGACATCGACGGCGACCAGGCCATCTGGTGGGTGTATAACGACAAAGGAAACATCCATACCGAATCTGGTGGTGATGCCATTGGTATTGAGATCCAGGCGATGGCCTTTGCGTTCTCCACAAACGATGAGATCAACGACATGACCTTCTACAGGTATAATGTCATCAACTTTGCCACCACGCCACTGGACTCAGTTTATTTTGGTTACTGGGTTGACTCTGACCTTGGTTTCTACAACGATGACTGGGTAGGTTGTGATACTACTCTTTCACTCGGTATGACATTCAATGGTGATGCCGTTGACGGACCGGATATTGCTTCATACGGTGAGAATCCTCCGATCTTTGGTACTGACTTTTTCCAGGGGCCTATCAAGTATATTTATGATGGTGGTTCCATTGTGGATTCTATCCGCCTTGGTATGGCCGCCTTCCTGTATTATAACAACGACTTTTCTGTGATCGGTAACCCGGAAGTTGCCGCTCACTATTATGGCTATCTGTCAGGTAGCTGGAAAGATGGTTCTCCATTTACTTATGGAGGAAACGGCTACGGTGGTACAGATCCTACTCCGTTCATGTTCCCCAGTGATCCTTCAGACCCTCTTGGCTGGAGTGAGTGTACAGAATCCAATCCTCCGGCAGACCGTCGTATGATCCAGTCTTCAGGCCCGTTCCGCCTGGAACCGGGTGCAGCCAACGAAGTGGTAATTGGTGCAGTATGGGTTCGTCCTCCGATCTCCGGCGGCTGCCTTACCACTTTTGATGCAATTGCTCTGGCTGACCAGAAGGCACAGGCATTGTTCGATGCAGATTTTGATCTCATCGATGGTCCGGATGCACCTGATATGAGTATTCGCGAGCTGGATCGTGAGATCATTTTGTCTCTGACCAACTCCACCAATTCGAATAACAACGGAGAAGCATACGAAGAAACTGATCCTATTATAAACAGTATTGCTGCAGAAGACCCTGAAGTAACCGATACCACTTATAATTTTCAGGGTTATAAAGTTTATCAGCTTATAAATGGTCAGGTGTCTCCTTCAGAATATTCCGATCCGGCTAAGGCCCGTTTGATCTTCCAGTGTGATCTGAAGGATGGCGTTTCCAAACTGGTCAACTTCAAATTTGATCCATTGCTGGGTGCTGACGTACCTGAACTGATGGTTGATGGAGAAGACGGTGGTATCAGACACACTCTTCAGGTAACTGATGACGCCTTCGCAACTGAAAATACTAAGCTGGTCAACTTCCAGACATATTATTTCTCAGTTGTGGCCTATGCATACAATGATTACAGGCCCTACGATCCGGTGAATCCGAACTCTCAGAAAACACCGTATCTGGAAGGACGTAATAACATTAAGGTCTATACAGCCATACCTCACAAGACCGATCCGGAGAATAATGGAACTATACTGAATGCTCAGTATGGTGATGGCCCCGACATTACACAAATTGAAGGCCAGGGTAATGGAGGATATTATCTCGAGCTGGTGGATGAATCTGTTAACACGATCATTGCAAACGGCATAGATGATTCACCTACCTATATGGGTCGTAACGCACCGATTGATGTGATGATCTATGACCCGCTTCGGGTTCCAAACGCTGAGTTTGAGGTCACTTTGTATGACTCATCTGTAGCGGCAATCGGTGCATCAACAGGTTATGTGCTTAACAGAGATTCTACCTGGTGGATCATGAAGAACCTGAACACCGGTGTGACAGTCAAATCTGACCTGCCAATTGATTTTATCAATGAGCAGATCATTCCGGAATGGGGCTTGTCTGTTACAGTCAAAGCAGTGAATCCTCCGGGTCCGGATCCTGTAGTTTCCGGTGTGGAATGGGAAGAAAATAATGGTGTGATTGGTTCAGACATCACCTATGCAAATACCAGTTTTCAATGGCTGGCCGGTATCCCTGATGTGGATGGTGTGCCATTCCTGGACTGGATCCGTTCAGGTGTTGATGAGTCAGATCTTGGCGGCCAGGATGATAATCAGGCATTTGAACTCCTAGCAGGTGGTTCCATAGCACCTACCGGGCTGGTACAGATAAACGGAACAACAAGGTATGCTATGCCCTTGCGTCAGATCTTAGGTTTGACCATTTCTCTTCCGCAATTGAAATTGTCTAACCTCACCAGTGTGGATATCGTATTCACTTCAGATCGCTCCAAGTGGTCTCAGTGTGTGGTGTTAAATACTGGAGAAGAGGAGTTTACATATCCATATGGCGAAGACAAGCTTGATTTACGCCAGAAGCCTTCCAAGGACATCAATGGAAATGAAGTTACCACGGGTGAGGTGGGTCGTTCCTGGTTCCCGGGTTATGCTATTGAAGTTGAAACAGGCAGAAGGTTGAATATTCTGTTTGGCGAAGATCCTTTTGTGAATGAAGATGGAAATGCAGATGATATGCTCTTCAACCCCAGCTCCAGATTTTTTGATGGTGCTGGTGTGAACCCTGTATTTGGAGGGAAGCATACAGTATTTGTACACAGAACCGATTATGATGGTTGTCAGGGTCTTATGGACTCTCTTACCTGGGTAGATGGTTCTCGTCCAAGTTCAACCATCTATCGTGAGATCTTCAAAAATATGATCTACGTTTACAGACCTATACTGGCAACAGGTCAGGAATTACTCAGTCTGGAGGACGGATTGATCCCAACGGAGACCAAAGTGAGTGTTCGTGTAACACGACGCTTCATCAATAACATTAAGAACAATGAGAATGGAGGTTTTCCTAAATATTCCTTCTCAACTAATGGACTTGCAGCATCAGAAGGTAATACAGATATCGCTTCATCGGCACTGGATCTGATCAATGTGGTACCGAACCCTTACTATGCCTATTCCGGCTATGAGAATAGCCCGGTTGACAACAGGATCAAGATCACCAATTTGCCACCCAATTGTACGGTCAGTATCTATATGATGGATGGCACATTGATCCGCAGGTTTGATCGGGCCGTTTCAGTAGATAACAGTTCTGGAGGTGTACTCTCCACTAAGAACGACAATCTGGATACTTCTTTGGAATGGGATCTTAAGAATGAGAAGAATGTTCCTATTGCCAGCGGTGTTTACCTGATCCATATTGATGCCGGCGCTCTGGGTGAGCGCACGTTGAAATGGTTCGGTGTTACCAGACCAATTGACCTTGACACCTTCTAAACTGATAATGATGAGAAGATTTTTAAAAATTACCGGTGTTGTAGTAGCAGGAGCTTTATCTGTATCAACCTTCGCCGGAAATCCGGACAGGGCGGGTGAAGCAGGTGCCTCTGAACTCCTGATCAATCCGTGGGCTCAAAGCTCAGGATGGTATGGTCTGAACATTGCCTCTGTTCAAGGAGTAGAAGCAATGAATCTGAATGTTGCAGGCCTGAGTTTTATCAATAACACCGAAATTGCGTTTTCACGCACAGATTATCTGGTGGGCTCTGATATCAGCATCAACACTTTTGGCCTGGCCCAACGTGTAGGTGAAGGTGTGCTGGGGCTGAGTCTAAGCACGTTCAGCCTGGGCGAAGTGCCGGTTACTACCACACAGCTCCCCGAAGGAACAGGAGCCGTATATACACCCAGACTTAGCAATTTTGCTGTGGCCTACAGCCGCAAATTCGCTGATTATCTGTCAGGTGGTTTTACCATTCGTGGTATTTCTGAAAGCATTGCCGATGCCAGAGCCTTCGGAGTCAGTATGGATGTGGGTATTCAGTATATTACCGGTTCTGCTGAACATCCCGAGCAAATCAAAATGGGTGTAGCTCTCCGAAATATCGGATCACCCATGCGTTTCCAGGGTGATGGTGTGACCTTTAGTGGTCAGGTGCCAGAAGGTACTTACAGCACTACCATTGCTTTTAGAACTGAGAATTTTGAGTTGCCATCATTGCTTACCATTGGCTTGTCTTATGACTTCTATTTTGGTTCCAAGCATCGCCTGACAGCAGTTGGTAACTTCGTTTCCAACTCTTTCTATAAAGATCAGTTTGGAGGAGGTGTTGAGTACGGCTTAAAAGTAAAAGGTGAGGAAATGTTCCAGATCAGGGCCGGTTACCGTTATGAAAATGGAATTGCCAGTTCAGACCCGGATCTCCGCAGCACCGTTAATACGGGAGTGGCAGCCGGAGTTACCTTCCAGACAAGACTGAATAATACCGGAAACAGTAAAGTAGCGATAAGCTATTCTTACCGTCCTTCAGATCCTTTTGATGGAACCCACTCTTTGGGAGTGCGTCTGGGATTGTAATTCATTGTCTAACAACTTATTTGGAAACGTTTCTTTTGAAGAAACGTTTCTTTTTTTAATGTATATGCTATGGCAACTATCAATTATATGACAGAAGAAGGTCTGGATCAATTGAAAATTGAGATCCAGACGCTTAAGACAAAAGGAAGGGCTGAGATGGCTCAAATGATCAAAGAAGCCCGTGAAAAAGGAGACCTGAGCGAAAATGCTGAATATGATGCGGCCAAAGAAGCACAAGGCCTCCTGGAACTGAAGATATCACAATTGGAAGAGATACTGGCCAATGCCCGTGTTATGGACACTGCAAAAATTGACACCAGTAAGGTTTCTGTACTGACAACTGTCAGGGTGTTCCATATGGGTTTAAAGAAAGAGATTGAATACACATTGGTTACAGAGAAAGAGGCTGATCTGAAGCAAAACAAAATTTCTGTTAGCTCTCCAATTGGCAAGGGTCTCCTGGGCAGAAAGGTAGGAGAGGAGGTCGAGATACAGGTGCCTGCTGGTAAGTTGGGAATGAAGATACTTGATATCAGGATCTGATATGGCTTCAATATTCAGCAGGATCATAGCAGGTGAGATTCCGGCACATAAGGTGCTGGAGAATGATAGTTTTTTTGCTTTTCTGGATATCATGCCTCTTGCCCCCGGTCATACCCTGGTGGTGCCAAAGAAAGAAGTTGATTATCTCTTTGACCTGGAAGAAGATCTTCTTGCCGGAATCCTGCCTTTTTCCAGAAGAATTGCAGCCGCACTGGAGCAGGTTTTCACTTGTGAACGTATCGGTGTATCTGTCATTGGACTGGAGGTGCCTCACGCACATGTGCACCTGATACCACTGCGCAATATGGATGATATCAATTTCAGCAGGCCTAAGATGAAGGTGTCTCCGGAAGAACTGGCAGATATGGCTCAGAAGATCAGGTCTGCTTTGGATTGACACCCCTGCCTGGATTATTTTCTAAAAAATCTTTCCAGTTTCTGAACTGCTTGCCAGAACCCGCCGGCCTGTTTCCCTCGAAGTAATGACACACTGCTACTGCTATGGCATCGGTCTCATCAAGATGCACAGAAGTCAGATCAATTTTGTACAAGCTATTCAACATGTTGGCAACCTGCTCTTTACTGGCATTTCCATTGCCTGTGATTGCCTGTTTGATCCTGCTTGGACTGTATTCTACCACTTCCAGATTATGTTGCATACCAGCCAGAATGGCTGCCCCCTGCGCCCGCCCCAGTTTCAGCATTGATTGAACGTTCTTTCCAAAGAAAGGAGACTCAATAGCAAGGGTATCTGGTTGGTATTGATGAATCAATTCTCCGATGCTGTTAAAGATCTTATTGATCCTTACAAAGTGATCTTCTTTTCCGGAGAACCTGACTATTCCGCAGGCGCTGATATTAATAGTATTTTTAACTCCCCGGAGCAGACTGTATCCTAAAATATTTGTACCGGGGTCAATACCCAGAATAATTTTCTCCATGTGCTGCGAATCCTGGTAAATACCTGTCAACGTGAAACGTCCGGCAAATAATATTTGGTCTGTTGTAATAAAGGTAGTGATTCTCGCCCTGCTGTGTTGGGCGCTTTATGAACAATTGATATCGCAAAGAAGACTGGACGATGTTGTAAGAGAATTTCGCAGTGGTGTAGCTGAGAATGGCTGGAATCTGGTGTTGGTGTGTATCCTCCTCATGTTCGCAAACTGGGGCGTAGAGGCTTTTAAATGGAATCTGCTGATCAATAAGTTGGTACATATCAGATTCCGAAGGGCATTTCAGGCTGTGTGGACAGGGGTTACACTGGGGTTATTCACCCCAAATAGGGTTGGTGAGTACGGAGGACGCATCCTGTATCTTCCTGCCGGGTTTCGTATCTCAGGAGTGGTCAGTTCACTGGTAGGAAGCTATGCCACTATCCTGGCTACCTTATATGCAGGTATTATTGCCTTAATGGTATTTCTTCGCCAACAGGATTTGCTTGGAGGGCCTTCCTTTACCATCATTGTTTTTCTTTCAGTGATCCTCCTGGCGCTGCTTACACTTGCTTACTACTATCTGTACCTGGTAGTTGACCTGTTGCGAAACAGGCGTATCATGAGACGTCTGGTCAGGTATATCGAGGTGCTTTCTTTCTACTCGCCAGCAGACTTTACCCGTATATTCCTGCTTTCACTTCTGCGCTATTCTGTGTTCTCGGCACAGTATTTGATTTTACTACGGTTGTTTGGAGTTCATTTACAGATTGGAGAAGGTTGGACGGCGGTCAGTGTAATATTTTTGGCTCAGACAGCTTTGCCTAGTTTTACTGTTGCAGAGTTGTTTACCAGAGGTAATATTTCGTTGTACTTCCTGCGTTACTACACGGACAATACAGGAGCTATTCTGGCCGCATCGACTTCGCTGTGGTTGCTGAATCTGATATTTCCTGCGGTAGCCGGTTACTTTTTCATTCTGCGTAAGAACTTCTTTAAAACCAGAAACCAATGAGAAAAGCAACACTGTTCATTCCGGTTCTACTAGCGACAGCTATGATGACCTCTGCACCCGACACCAAAGTGGTACCCGGTGGTGAGATGTGTCAGGTACAGAAAGATGCTTTCCAGGCAGGCGAGTCATTGACCTATAAGGTCTATTATAATGCCGGCCCGATGTGGGTCGGGGCTGGTGAGGTCTATTTTAAACTTCATGACATTGACCATAAAGGAAAGAAAACACTGTACGGTGTTTCAGAAGCTGTTTCCTATTCTTCCTTTGACTGGTTCTTCAAGGTGCGAGATAAGCTGGAGACCTATATGGATCCGGTTACTCTGCAGAGCTATGAGTTCAAGCGTGATGTGTATGAAGGTGGTTATACGTTCTATAGATCTTATGACTGGGACAGAAAGACCAATACCATCATCTCTTTTGAAGACAGGAAAAATGGAAAGACCAAGACGGAAACCATTACCGGTGTGGATCCGTGTGCCACTGACCTGCTGTCTGTTTTCTACTGGGCCCGAACCATTGATTTTGAGAAGTATAAGGTAGGAGATAAGATCCCTGTCTCCCTGGCAGCTGATGACAAGGTATATGACATCTATATCAAGTATGAAGGCAAAGAAGAGTACAAGACCAAACAAGGTACATTTCGCTGTATGAAGGTTAAACCTCTTTTGGTGGAAGGTCAGGTGTTCAGATCCGGAGAAGGTATGACCATCTGGTTTACCGATGATGACAACCGCATTCCGGTCAGGATAGAATCGCAGTTGCTGGTTGGACGTATCACCTGTGACCTTAAATCGTATTCAGGCATTAAATATCCTTTCACCGCCAAAGTGAAATGATCAAACAACTTTCTTTACAGGAACTGGAAGAGTGGCGGCTGGAAGGCCGCCCTTTCCGTTTGATAGATGTGCGGGAAGATGATGAAAGAGAAGTGTTCCATATCGGTGGTGAACACATGCCTTTTGGTTCTGTGCAAAACAATTTCAAACCGATCAACAGTAACGAAATTGTAGTCTTCTATTGCAGACATGGGGTCAGAAGCAGAATAGTTATATCCAGATTACAGTCACTCTATCCTGATGCGCAGTTTTATAATTTGTCTGGCGGAATTGGTGATCAGGAATAATACAGATGTCCGCCCGAGCTGTTTACCTCCAGTGTGGCTTCTATTCCGAACGGGACCGCAAGGTTGTCTGACTGATGACCTGCCGGAAATCCCATGCATACCGGAATGTTTTCCGGAAGCCAGGATGCGATAATGGATGTCGCATCCATCCCAAAAGGTATGGCATTGTCATGCATATCGGTCATCCCCCCCACTATCACTCCGGCCAGCCTTTCCAGTTTTCCCGCACTGTAAAGAGCTACCATCATCCTGTCAATATGATACAGGTATTCATCCACATCTTCCAACAACAGGATCATTCCCGAAGCATCCCAGTCCCATCGTGTGCCGAGCATACTGTACAGGATGGACAGGTTTCCTCCGGTTATTACCCCTTTTGCCAAACCATCCCTGTTCTTCAAATGAGCAGGTATTCGGTATTCAGGAAGCTTCCCCAGCAAACTATCCAGCAGTGTTTCTACCGATGCTGCAGAATGGGTTGTGAAACTGACCGGCATGGTGGCATGCAGACTGGGAGTGCCCAGGCGGGTATTCAGCCAACCATGCAATACAGTCACATCAGAGTAGCCTATGATCAGCTTATGGTGTGATTGCCAGACATCTTCAGAGAGTTGATTCAATGTTCGCATGGTTCCATAACCACCTCGGGCCAGGAGTATGGCCTCTATGTCCTGGTCTTCCAGAAAGTTTTTCAGGTCATTGGCACGGAGTTCGTCTGATCCGGCAAACTGATCATCAGATACACCTATACTCCTGCCAAGTTTTACCTGAAAGCCTCTGGCCTGTATCATAGAAATGGCCTCTCTGATATCATCTTGCATGATAGCACGGGCAGTGCTTATAATGCCTATTGCTGAACCGGATGACAGGGGTCTCCAACGGGGTGAATGTGCCAAGCTTTCGTAATTTTAAGGCCCAAAATAATGAATACACCCGCAAGATATCTGATCACAGCTGCATTACCTTATGCAAATGGTCCTCTTCATATTGGTCATATTGCCGGGGCATATCTTCCGGCCGACATTTATGTGCGTTACCTGCGAATGCAAAAACATGATGCTGTTTTTGTTTGCGGCAGCGATGAGCATGGAGTAGCGATTACTATTCAAGCCAAAAAGGAGGGGGTTAGTCCTAAAGAGATCATTGACAAGTATCATGAGATCAACGCAGCCTCTTTCAGGGAGTTGGGTATTGACTTTGATATTTACCACAGAACATCGTCGGCATTACACCACGAAACTTCATCGGCATTCTTTCGGACTTTATACGACAAGGGTGTATTTGAAGAGCGGGAAAGTGAACAGTTTTATGATGAAGAGTATAAGCAGTTCCTGGCAGACAGGTACATAATAGGCACCTGCCCGAAATGTCAGAACCCGAATGCATATGGAGATCAGTGTGAACGATGTGGTACTTCTCTCAGTCCGGATGACCTGATAGAACCACGTTCTGCCATGAGTGGAAAGCAGCCTGTCAAGAGACAGACCAGGCATTGGTACCTGCCACTTGATAAGTATCAGGGGTGGCTTCGCAGCTGGCTGGTGGATGGTGAAGGAAGACAGGAAGACTGGAAAAAGAATGTGCTTGGTCAATGCAAATCGTGGATAGAAGAAGGTTTGCATCCGCGGGCGATCACCCGTGATCTGGACTGGGGTGTGCCTGTTCCTGTAGAAGGTGCCGAAGGTAAGGTCCTGTATGTATGGCTTGATGCCCCCATCGGCTATATCAGTGCTACCCGACAGTGGGCGATGGATCATCAGAAGGACTGGACCCCATACTGGCAGGATGCTTCTACCAAGCTGGTCCACTTTATCGGTAAAGACAATATCGTTTTTCATTGTATCATATTCCCGGTTCTTCTGAAAGCACATGGCGGATACATTCTTCCCACTAATGTGCCTGCCAATGAGTTCATGAATCTGGAAGGAGAGAAAATGTCAACCAGCAGGAACTGGGCTGTTCAAGTGCATCAATATCTGCAGGATTTTCCTGATCAGCAGGATGTGTTGAGATATGTGCTGGCCACCAATCTGCCTGAGGCAAAAGACAGTGAGTTCACCTGGAAGGATTTTCAGGCCAGGAACAATAGCGAACTGGTAGCGATACTTGGGAATTTTGTAAATCGGGTACTCGTGCTGACCCATAAATTTGCCGAAGGAAGGATACCGGAGTTTAATGAGGTATTTTCAAGTCAGGAGTACATCGTTTCCTATAGGGAAAACATGCGGTTTCTGCTGGAAGAGACCTACAAGCCGGCAATGGAGCAATACCGGTTCAGGGAGGCACTTGCTGCCGCTATGGATATGGTGCGCTCAGGTAATAAACTCCTTACTGATTTCGAGCCCTGGAAAATATTCAAATCTGACCCTACAACCTGCCTGGCTGTATTGAGGGTTTGTCTGGATTCACTTGCAGATATTTCGCTGGTAATGCATCCTTTCCTGCCTTTTACTGCCGGCAAAATTCGAAGTATGATCGGTTTGAATGACCTCTTTGACCTTGACTCATTTGCCAGCCCGGAACTGGAAACAGGTCGTGACATAGCCCCGGCTATACACCTGTTCACTCCTGTTGAAGATGCTACGGTTCAGCAGCAGGTGGATAATCTAGGCCGGAATAAAACAGTTACTGAGCCTGAAAAACCGGTATCCAAGCCTATGATACAATTTGAAGATTTTTCTAAACTGGAGCTCAAAACCGGTGTGATCACTGCGGCAGAGACTATTCCTAAGGCTGATAAGTTGCTTAAACTACAGGTTGATCTGGGGTCAGAGACCCGCACCATCGTATCTGGCATTGCGGCTCATTTTAAGCCAGACAGCCTTGCAGGCCAACGGGTGGTGGTTGTTACCAATCTGGAACCCAGGAAAATGCGGGGCGTGGAAAGCCAGGGCATGATCCTGATGGCAGAAGACCCTTCCGGGCAACTTTTCTTTGTCGGAACCGGCCCTGATGGCCTGGGAGGCTGGAATGTAAGCTGATAGCTGATCCGTCCCAACTTCAGATATTCCGGGCTTGTATTGCAACGGAAGCTACATCAACAGCGTCTTACAGGGGTCTTATAAGGCCAATTTTCCACTTTTCAGGCAGAAAAAAGTATTCTGTTTTACAGGAATGGAAGTTTGCTTTTACTCGTATCTTTGCACGAAATTTTAAAACCACCTATGAAGGATCTGCTACGGATATCACTGTATATCCCCTTTATTTTTGCTTCGGTATCCTTATCAGCCCAGACAGGCACACAGAGTTCCTCTCAGAGTACTCAAGGCTCCTCCCAGAGCACTCAAGGCTCCAGCCAGAGCTCGCAGGGCTCTCCTGCAGGAGCTGTAAGTGTACCTGGTGTTGGTTCTATCTCTGAATCTACCCTACAGTCTATGGGTTTCAGTGATGATGAGATCAATTCCATCATGGGTTCTGTAGGTGCTCCGGCTGAACCTGCATCCACCAATGCCATGGAGCAAACCAATCAGCTGCTGAATGAAGAAGGGCAGCAACAGCAAGGAAACAGCCAGCAGGGTGAACAACAGCAGCAGGAAGAGCAACAACAGCAAGAGCAGCAGCAGGAAAGTGAGCAACAACAGGCTCAGTCGCAGGATCAGGGTTCAAGCGGACCACCTCCTGCTACCATCTACGGACAGAATTTCTTCCGTACAGGAAATGCTGAGTTGTTTGACAGGGTGCCCAATGCTAAAGTGAATGATAATTATATCATGGGCAGCGGAGATCAGATCGTGATCTCGGTATATGGAGGTGTATCCAGCTATAATGAAAGTTTTACGGTAAGTGATGATGGCAATATTGATGTGTATGGCATTGGCAAGATATACGTAAAGGGACTTACCTACGCAGGGGCTAAGAAACTGTTAAGGCAGAAGTACAGCGGTTACATCAATCTGGCAGGAAGTAGTTTTGATGTCAATCTGATCTACTCCAAAGCCATCAAGGTGAATATTGTTGGAGAAGTGATCACACCCGGTTCCTATAACATCTCTTCTATCAACACCGCATATAATGCTCTGACCGCAGCGGGTGGCCCTAATGATATAGGCTCAGTTAGAAATATCCAGATCAAAAGAGCTGGTGAGGTGGTCAAGACCCTGGATGTGTATGAATTTCTGATGAATCCTGGAAACACAGATGATACCTACCTGATGAACAATGATTACATCGTAGTTACTCCGGTTGGTAAAGTTGTAGAGATTGCAGGAGAGGTCAAGCGCCCGTTCCGCTATGAACTGAAAGAAGGTGAGAACCTGATGGAGTTGCTGGAATACAGCGGTGGACTGAAAGGAACTGCCTATACAAGAACAGTTACCATTAAAAGATACGCTGAGAATGAAAATCAGGTCATTGATATTAATCTTGATAGCCTGCGTTTACAAGGTAAAGATTATGAGTTGATAGACGGTGATATGATCACCATAGCAAAGATCCCGGAAGTGGTGGAGAATGTGGTCAGTATTACCGGAGCTGTGCGCTTTCCCGGCACTTATCAGCTTTCTGAAGGATTGCGGATATCAGATCTGGTAGATAAAGCCAAAGGGCTTAACTATGATGCCTACCTGACTCGTGCTTATCTCATTCGCAAGAATGAAAAGATGAATGAGGTATATATTCCATTCGACCTTAAGGAGGTGATGGATGATCCCAATTCTGTTTTCAACTTCGAACTGACCAAATTTGATGTGATCGAAGTTTTCAGCAAAGACCGCTTCCGTGAAGTCTTCAACGTCTCTATAGAAGGTGCAGTAAAGGCTCCTGGTCAGTTCTCCTACTACGACAAAATGACCTTGAAAGATCTGCTTTACTATGCAGGTGGTTTGCGTGTGGAAGCGGCAAACAACAAGATAGAGATCTCACGTATTGTGAACTTTAACGAAGCCAAGGACCAGAATGAACCAACCCGGGTGGTGATCGAAAGTATCAGCATTGGTAAGGAACTGGAGCTCACAGACGAAGCTGAAAATTTCATCATTCAGCCTTATGACCATGTCTATATCAGAACAACACCTGAGTTTGAACTTCAGAAAATGGTGACAGTTCAGGGTGAGGTCATTTATCCCGGCAATTACACCTTGTTGTCTAAAACAGAAACAGTTGCTGATGTCATAGAAAGAGCGGGTGGTGTTACCCAGTATGCCTATGTGGAAGGTGCCACCATCAAAAGAAACAATGTTACCAATACGCTGCTGTTCCTGGATAAAGCCATGAAAGATCCGGAGTCCAAGTACAACTATGTACTCCGTGATCTCGATGTCATCGTGATACCTAGACAGGGTGATCTGGTGAGTCTGGAAGGAGCCATTGAGTTTCCTTTCGAGATCTCAGAAGCTGACCAGGAGACCGGACAGGTCATGGTGCCATATGACAAGGGAAGGACTGCAAGATTTTTCATCAAGAAATACGGTAAGAATTTTGATGATGACGCAGAGCGGGGCAAGACTTATGTAGTTCAGCCAAACGGCTATGTTAAACGCACCCACAATTTCCTCTGGTTCATACATTTCTATCCACATGTCAAGGTCAAGGGAAGCACTGTTGTGGTGCCCTATAAAGAGAAGGAAAAGGAAGAGCCTGAACAAACAGATACAGTAGCAGCTGAACCATTCGACTGGAATGTATTCATGGCTACCATCAGTGCCTCTATCCTGAGCTTTGCCACGATATACGTGCTGATCAACAACTCCAACAGAAATAACTAACCGGCGAAACAGCAGGAGCAACATGCAGTACGAGCGTCCTTACAATGATGAGATCAATATTGGTGACCTGATCACCAAACTGGGTGAATACCGGAAGTATCTCGTAAAGAAATGGTGGGTCATTCTGGTTTCTGCCCTGGTGGTGGGTATGGCATTGCGGTTCTATATCAACTGGAGGCCTGAACACTATATTTCTCATCAGGATTTCTCAGTAAAGGGAACTGAGGGAGAATCTACCTCTACTCTTGGATCTCTGGCCAGTTCATTCGGTTTCGGTATCTCTACAGGTGCGGAGTTCACCAATGAGTATTTCCTTGCCATCATGCAGTCACGCCGCTTGATCAAGGAAACATTGCTGCAGGAGAGGACCATTCAGCTGGACAAGCAGGAACCACGCACAGATTATCTGGTGAATTTTTACCTGGACATGTATCCAAGGTGGGCCAAGAAGAAAAAGCTCAAAAAATTCAGGATGGATCATGGAAATATTGATTCCCTGACGATCTATGAAGACAGCTGTTTGTCTATTATTTATGATGAGATCATAGACCACGACCTGACAGTTGACTATACGGATGACCTGGACCTCAACCAGCTTGAATTTTCCAGTATCAACCGGCAGTTTTCACTGGACTTTGCTAATTATCTGGCAAACGCAGCTTCAGATTTCTATATCAACAGCCAGATCGTAGTGGAAGTGGAAACGGTCAGCATGATCCAGCACCGTGCAGATTCCATCAGGGCTGTCATGGAAAGCAAGGAAGATCAGCTGGCCGCCTTGCAGGACAGAACTGCATTTACCATAAAAGCCGCCGGTCTGATCAATCAGGGGCGTCTGCTTCGTGATATTGAACTGCTGAATCTCGAGTATGGCGAAGTATTTGCGCAGCTGGAATTAGCCAAGTTTGACCTTAGAAACAAGACTCCGCTTGTCAGCGTGGTTGATTCACCACGTTATAGCACGATCAAGGAAAAAGAGCAGATCATGCTGTTCATGATCATAGGTTTTGTACTGGGTATAGTTATTTCCAGTATAGTTCTGGTGATCCGGAAGTACACCCGTGATTCTGTAGCTGAGGCAAAACAGAAGCAGGAGCTCATCAGACAGTATGAAGAACAACAGGCTGCTGTCTTGCTGGAACAAAAAGAAAACAGAGAAATTGAATAACGCACAGGCGTAAAGAGACAGCAATGATCTTTAACTCCTTTCAGTTTCTTGTTTTTCTACCCTGCGTAATATTCCTGTATTTCGCTATTCCTTCAAAATGGAGGTGGTTATTTCTGTTGCTATCCAGCTATTATTTCTATATGAGCTGGAAGCCGGAGTATGCATTCCTGATCGTAGCATCTACTGCTATCGATTATTATTCAGGTATGCGGATGTCGGCCATTACAGATAAGAAGAAACGCCGTCCTTTCCTGATGCTAAGCATCTTTACTAACCTCAGTTTACTGTTACTCTTTAAGTATTTTAATTTTTTCAATGAGTCTGCCAGAGCAGTCTTTGATTCCTTTAACATTTTCTACAATGTTCCGGAATTCAACATGTTCCTCCCTGTAGGTATTTCATTTTATACATTTCAAACGCTCAGCTATTCCATTGATGTGTATAGAGGTACCACAAAAGCTGAGAAGCACTTTGGCTACTTTGCGCTGTTCGTTTCATACTGGCCGCAACTGGTGGCAGGACCTATTGAAAGAAGCGGAGATCTGCTACCACAACTCAGAGAGGAATTCAAATTTGAGTATAACAGGGTAAGGGAAGGACTTATCAGGATAGGCTGGGGTTTCTTTAAGAAGGTGGTGGTAGCTGACCGCCTCAGCATTTTTGTGCAGCAGGTTTATCAGCATCCCGGCGAACACGGAGGCTTTGCTGTGGTACTGGCTACCTGGATGTTTGCCTTTCAGGTGTACTGCGATTTTTCCGGATATTCAGATATAGCTATAGGTTCAGCCAGGATGATGGGAGTCAATCTGACAGACAACTTCAAAACTCCCTACTTCAGCAAAACCATCAGAGAGTTCTGGCAGCGCTGGCATATCACTTTGTCTGTATGGATCAGAGACTACCTGTATTTCCCTATGGGCGGCAGCAGGGTCACCTATTCCAGACTCATGTTCAATACTATGTTCACTTTCGCGGTGATGGGATTATGGCATGGAGCCAACTGGACATTTGTCATGTTCGGTGTCATTCATGGTGTCTTGCTGAGTGTTCGACGAACGGCAGATAAATTCTTCCCCAACCTGAAATTTGATCTTGGCCCCAGGTTAAAGTGGCTCACCTTTGCCATTTCGGCTTTCTGGGTATTCAACCTGACCTGTATTCCTGATATTTTCTTTTGCTCTGCTACCTCTGGTGATGCCATGATCCAGATACAGAGCATTTTCACCGTTCCGAATACTACGCACACCCTGATCCATAACAGTTTGACCGGAGCTGATACAAGTGTGCAATTCATCCTATCCTGGGTGTTCATTGCTTTTCTTTTGTTTTTTGATATAAGGATGTACACCAATAAAGATGAAACTATTGAAGGGTTGATCACCCGTCAGCCGGTTGCTGTAAGATGGACATTTTATGTTGTACTGCTGATATTTGTTGGTTGGTTTGCCATGACCACCAACGCAGCATTCATCTACTTCCAGTTCTGATATGAAGAAGCTATTCAGAAATATTGCTCTGCTGTTGCTGATCTACATTGTGATCAGTCAGGTGGCCGTGAACAGCCTGCCTTTCAGTTGGGGTAATACAAGGCTGAATACAAAGTATGAGGAATTTAAAAGCAGGGTAGGAGATTTCAATACAATCTTTATTGGAGCCAGTACTACCTATCGTCATATTGACCCCACCATTTTTGATTCAAGACTGGCTGAAGAGAAACCAGACTGGCATATACATTCTTTTAATTTTGGTATTCCGGCCAACAGAACACCACAATCGATCTATGCCCTCAAAAATCTGATCGAAATGAAGGGCAATGATATCGAGTATATTGTACTGGATCTCAGTGAGCTCACCAAAATGGGCGTTGACAACCTCCATAAGAAAGAGATGATCTACTGGTACACACGAGATAACATCGTGTCAGTTATGCAGACCAGCTATGACTCTGAAAAGGGCACGCTCAACAAGATTGGTGTGCCACTGCTTCACCTGTTCTCTTATGGTGAGAAGTTGCTCATGGTTGGAATGGGCTCTGCTATGCTGGAACAACATGCCGGCATCAATATAGAAGAGCTGGCACTTGGACCTGACAGAAACGGATATTATTCTCTGGATCAGGAAATGGTTGATGACCCGGAAGGTGATCTGGCCATACGGTATGATGTACTCAGAACCCAGGATACCATAGACTTCCGTACCATGCAATGCCAGAAGTTGTATGATAAGTACAGGGATAAAGGTACCGGCTACAGCAAGACCATGGAGCAGGAGCTGGAAGATCTGATAAAACTCTGCAACGGGAAAGGTATCCATATGGTTGTCATGTTATCTCAGAGACTTGGCGACAGATATGAATATCTGATACCTCTGTACAACAGACTTCCTGAAGCCAACAAGGTTTCTTTTGCCAATCCCGCTGAATACCCTGAACTGAATGACCGAAACAACCTTTTCGATCTGGCGCATCTGAATCGGCAGGGATCCATACTTTTTACAGATCTTTTCGCAACGAAGTTCATCGAAAAGGTAGAAGCACAGGAGGGTGCAGACGCCCGGTGATACGGGAGCAGCGATATGATCCGCAAGGTTCGAAATAAGATCCGGAAAGCTTTCCGGGATGGCGACTTTTCAGAGATCTTCAAGAAGAGCGCCTCGGGTTTTTTTATTAGTGTACTGGGTCGAAATTTCGGTTTCGTGCAGCAGCTGGTCATCACCAACTACTATGGTGCGGCCGCATTCGGTGTATTTCGTGTTTGTTTTTCCATCCTGAGCCTGGTAGGCATAGCGGGAAGATTTGGGGTGGATATGGCCATCAGCAGGTTCGTTGCCCAATACCGGAAACAGAATCGATATGACCTGGTCAATGAGATCTTTCAGATGGGACTCCGCCTGGTCTTTCCTATAGCAGTTATCCTGACCATAGGTGTTTTCTTCCTGTCGCCGGCTCTGTCAGAACACGTATATCATAAACCCTATACCGGTTATATTCAGATCTTCGCCATAGGTATCCTGTTCTTTGTGTTGAGCGGAGTTATTGAAGAAGGTATCAGAGGTCTGAAAAAGATAAAAGAATATACCTGGATCAATAATGTCAGTACTCAGGCTTTCAGCACCATCATTTTGCTTGTTGCCTTGTTCTTCACCACGAATCCGTACATGGTCAACATCTCGTATGTGGCCGGACTGATATTCACATTTATTCTGGGCATTTATTATTGGTACAAGTTTGTTCCCCACCAGAAGATCGAAGAGCCCCAGCTGAAAAGAAAAGACCTGCTGGCAGTGTCACTGCCCATGTTGTCTGCCAAATACCTGACCACCCTCTATACCTGGTTGGGCACTTTGATACTGGCAGCCTATGTGACAGATGATCATGTGGGTATCTTCAACGGTGCCGCCCGGATGTCGGCATTTGCTACCATGCCACTAATTGCGGTCAACAACATTTCAGGTCCGAGGTTTGCTGAAGCCTTCGGAGAGAATGATGAAAAGTCACTCCGTAAGACAGTTCGCCTGTCAACCCGATTGATCTTCTGGACCGCGATGCCCATTATGGCAGCCTTCTATCTTTTTCCCAAAACCATTCTCGGTATTTACGGAGATGAGTTCAATACCTCAGATGCCATTCTCACCTTTGCAGTCATCAATGCAGGTCAGGTTGTTAATTTTATGACAGGTCCGGTTACACAGTTACTGAACATGACCGGCCGGCAACTGGTCACCCAGCGTTATGCTATTATCACAACCATCACGAGTATCGGCCTTAGTTTTCTGCTGATCCCTTCCATGGGAATGTTGGGTGCTGCCATAGCTACAGCAGTAGCACGTACTGTGCTGAATCTGGGGTGTGCCTTACACATTTATTTCACCATGAAGATCGTGACCATATACAATCCTTTTGCTGACCTGTGGCTGCTCATCTCGAAACTCAGGAGGAAGCATGCCTGATGTGAATCAACTACACCCCTGGCCTGATTTCCTGATCGTTGGAACCGCCCGGAGCGGCACGACTGCTCTTCATGAACACCTGGGCAAGCATCCCGGCATATTTGTGCCCTTGCAGAAGGAACCCTGTTACTTCACTTTTGCCGGTGAAGATCCCTCCTTCAAAGATTCCCGTCACCGCTACACCACTACCAAACAAGATTATCTGCAATTGGGTGCAGACTGTGAAGACAGATTATGGGGTGAATCATCCACACCCTACTTATACTTCTTCGATAAAAGCATTGCCAATATCCGGCAGCAGGTACCTGGATATGAAGCCATCCGCATCATCATGGTGCTTCGTGATCCGGCAGAACGTGCGTATTCGCAATACATGCACAACAGACGAGACCTCCGTGAACCACTGAGCTTTGAAGATGCCATTGCTGCAGAAGCACAGAGGATGCAGGAGAACTGGCATTTTGATTTTTTCTATGTGGACAAGGGCTTTTACTTCCAGCAGGTGCAGGCCTATCTGCAGGCATTTGACAAAGTACATATCATTCTGTTCGAAGAATTTGAAAAGGACCCAGTGGCTGTGGTTAATGGTGTGCTGGATTTTCTGGAACTACCGGATGATGTGGACCTCGGAATGGTGAAAAAGAAGAATCAGAGCGGCGAGATGAAACACAAGTGGATCAAGCGCCTGATGTCTAACAGAACAAACCCTGTACTGAACGGATTGCGCCGGTTGATGTCCAGAAAAGCCAGAAAGCAGCTGCGCAATTATGTGAAAGGCTTGGTGCTGAAACACAACCTTAAAAAGGTTGATATGGATCCGGCTACCAGAAAACAGCTGGTGGAATTATATCGCAGGGATATTGAACAATTACAAAAATTGATTGGCAGAGATTTGTCGGCATGGCTACGCTGAGATCCATACAAACCTTCCTGTGTATCGGGGTGCAGAAGGCCGGCACCACCACACTGGCTGATATTCTGGCCACCCATCCCGATATCTGTATTCCGGAGGTCAAAGAGACCAAGTTCTTCTATTTTGCTGAAGATTATTCAAAGGGGATAGACCACTATAACCACACCTTTTATAGGGGATGTTCAGAGCATAAGGCAGTGGGAGAACTTGATCCCGACTATATCATGCATCCGGAAGCGGCAGGCAGGGTTTGCGAAACACTTGGTGATGGTATCAAACTGATCGTTGTATTCAGAGATCCTGCACGCAGGGCCTATTCTCAATACCTTATGAGTCGCAAAAAAGGAATTGAGAAGCTTGGGTTCAACGAAGCACTTTCGGCAGAAGATTCCCGCAGGAACTGGCCCAATTACAAAACGGTAGCCTATGTAGAACGCGGCTTGTATGCCACACAACTAAAGCGCTGGCTGGAACTGTTCCCAAGAACACAGTTCCTCTTTCTTGACTTTGAAAAAGATATCGTTCAGCAACTTCCTGAAACACTCAGGCACATCCAGGAGTTTTTAGGGGTATCTGTGCTGGATCTGGACCACACCATCAGAAGCAATGAGGCGTCTGAAGCTGTAAATGACAGCGTGAGAGATATGGTCAGAAGGCCTAATTTTGTGAAAACTGTATTGAAGAAACTGATCCCTTCCGCCAGATTCAGAAAGAAAGCACGCAGGTTCATGATAGAACGGAACCAACAGGCAGCATCTGCTTCGAGGCTGGAGGAGGAAGAAGCCCGTGAGATCAACCGCAAATATTTTGCAGAAGAGATCGCAGGTATCAGAGAATTGACCGGATTACCATTTGAACACTGGAGCATATGAGTTTGCTGACCCCCGAAAAAGGAATGTTCAAGGAACCGTATTCGGTATGGGGAAAGCTGTGGCTGGCCATCATGATCATCGTGTTCACCACGCGGATGCCTATCAAGACCACGCTGGTAAACTACTACATGTATTTTGAAGGGTTCTGGTACATGTTCATTACCGCATTCTCCTTCATCTACCTCGCATATGTGCTGTTTCAGCGAAAGGGTGTGGATGAGATGAATTACCTCTATGTGATGATGTTCTCCCTTCCGGTTTTGTCTGCCGTGGCAGCAAATCTTGCGGAAGGACAATCCATACCTGGAGGATTAATTGCACAGCGACATTGGTTCGGTCTGGGCGGTATCTTTTTGATCATATACCTGTTCAAGGCCAATATGTTCACCATCAAGGATTTTTTCCGGGCGCTGGAGTGGATGGGATGGCTTACGTTGATATTATATCTCTACTGTTATATATTTCTGGACCCCAGAGATTACCTCGATTATTCCTTTGTGGGATACAGTGATGTGAAGGGTGGCTATCGCTTCCGTTTCGGGGTTGACTTTATCGCCTATGTGGCGCTGTTCTCCACCATCAAGTTCATTGTGGATCGCAAGCGGATCTATATTCTGTACTCCATCATGATGCTGGCTTACCTGTTCTTTCTGCACCAGGGACGTATCGTGATGGTATCTATCATCGGTTGTATTTTTCTCTATTACCTGATCGAGGTCAACTGGAAGAAAACCATTGTGTATGTGGTCACCTTCGGTTCGGGATTTCTGCTCCTCATGACCCTGCTGTCTTTTCTCTTTCCGGAGTTTGTTGGCCGTTATGTAGAGCAGTATGTCAACGTAGTGCTTGTTTTCTTAGGTCAGGAAACAGGTGAAGGCTCGGTGGATGCCAGGGCTGAAGAGATCGTCATTGTTTTCGCATATATGATCAACTATCCCATCGGCTGGATCATCGGGGTAGGAAAATACGGTTCTGACTACATAGATCCGTCTGAACCCATCACCCAGATCGCTCCGGGTGATATTGGTATCATTGGTTCTGTCATGACCTATGGTATCATAGGCACGGTCATCATGTATATCCAGTTCTGGATAGCCTTCAGAAGTATGCGGTTTGTGAAGAGGTATAAAAAGGACGTGTATTTCATGACCGCCAAATACTTTTTATTTTATTGTTTTCTGACCTCCATAGCAAAGGGCAATCTGTTCTCGCAGCCGGGTTCTACAGCCATTTTCATTCTCATTATCTACGCCTTCAAATTGCTGGAAGTAGATATGGATAAACGTGGTGTACCTTTGCAGCCGGAAACTGCAGTCAATAAAGCTAACTGAAACTATGCCTAAGAATAAGATGATCATGGTGATAGGCTCACTGAATGCCAATCCTGCTGACCGGGAGATCAGTCGGGAGGATATTCGTTCTGTGCAGCTTATACATCCTAACAGAGAGATATCAGAGGTGTCTTTTTTTCATAGCTGGGGAGAGCTTGGTATGAGTTCTATGGCCGTTCATCCGGACGATAAAATGAAACTGTACTTTGCCACCAGCAGCCAGGTATTCCTGTTCAACCTGCATGCCAATGAACAGACCGATCTGCAGATACCCAATCTGACCGATGTTCATGAGATCAGTATGGTGGGTGATGAACTCTGGATCTCCAATACCAAGCACGACGAGATCGTGGCTTACCACATCAGAGAGAACAGGGTGAGCAGACGCATTGACCTGAGTGATTTTGCATCGTCCACACCAGAAGAAGGAGAAGGCGGGGAAGGCGTGGAAGTGGTAGATAAATTCCATTGCAACCTCATTTTCCAGGGCTATGACGGACATCTGTATATACTGGTGCACCATACCTCCGGCCGACAACTTATCAAGCGCATCGCCCAGAAATTCATCAAGAGCCAGGGCAATGGCGGTGTGGTGAACATCGATACGAAGAAGCGCTATCCGCTCAATTTCAAGGCACCACACAGTGTTCGCCGGATCAACGGAGAGTACTGGGTCTTTGACAGCGGACATTTTGAACTGAAGGTCTTCGATCAGCAGTGGAAGCTCAAGAAGAGCATCAATACCAAAGGTTTTGGTCGCGGTGGTGAATACCAACCCGAAACGGGTTTGTACTATGCAGGAGTTTCTGCTACCCGCAAACGCTACCTGGGGCTCTTTCCCGGTGGTGATTCGGTACCCAATATGGTGCAGGTGGTAAAAGCAGCAGATTACAAGATCGAAGAGACCATCATGATTCCGAATATTGAACAGATCAATAACGTTTACTGTATCGATAACGATGTAGCCAACAAGCTGCTGCAGATGGTGTGACCATGCCCGCTGAAAGCCCATACCCATTACCTACTTTCATCGTAGTCGGAGCCAATAAGGGTGGCACCACTTCCTTGTTCCATTACTTGCAGCAACATCCGGAGGTGTATCTGAGTCCGCTCAAGGAACCTCACTACTTTTCCAAAGACATAGACCCGGAACAGTTCAGCAAGGGCTTTGCACACAATAAGCTGAGAGACATTGCCGCCTATGTCAGTGGCCCCATGACCGATCATAAACACGCAGGTTTCGTGCGTAGTTGGGATCATTACTGTAAGCTGTTCAAGTTCGCCAATGGTGCCAAAGCCATCGGCGAACTGAGTACCTCTTACCTGTATTCTTCGGCAGCAGCCAGAGAGATCCGCGAAGCACTTGGTGATATCCGCATCATCATCTGCCTGCGCAATCCCATCAACCGGGCTTATTCACACTATCGCATGAACCTGTGGACCGGCAACAGCAAGGCAAAGACCTTCATGCAGGCGCTTCGCGAAGACCAGACCCATGAACCCAAGGTGTGGGGCAACGCCCACCTGTATGTGGAAATAGGCCTGTACTATGAACAGGTGAAGCGCTATTATGAGCAATTCTCTCCTGACCATATCAAAATCATCTTTTCTCAGGAGCTTCGTAAGCATCCTGAGAAAGTAGTCCGTGATCTGTACGAATTCATTGGTGTGAACCCGGATTTTCAGCCGGATACGACAGGACGCTTCAATGAAGTTTATACGCCCAAGTTCAAGGGACTGACATGGTTCCTGAACAAGACCGGCATTCGCCCCATGATCAAAAGACTCAGCGGGCAACGCATGAAACAGGCTGTTGTAAAGACGATGTTCCGCAACAAGGAGGACAAAGGCAGTATGACCGATGAAGAACGCAACTACCTGGCAGATATCTATCGCGAAGACGTGGATCAACTATCAAAACTGATCGGTTGCGACCTGAACCACTGGATACCCAAACAGGAGGGCACTTCATGAACCGGGTCTGCGTCATACTGGTCAACTGGAAGACCTGGCAGGATACTGCCGAGTGCATAGAGAGTTTACTGCGGGCTGATGCTCCTGGTATGCAGATCGTTGTCGTGGAGAATGATTCGCCCGATGACAGCTGGGAGAAACTGAATGCCTGGGCCAGGGGAGAAGTAACAGTAGAAATTCCTGCCGATAACAAACTCAGACATCTGAGCACTCCACCAGCTTCCAAACCGCTGCAGTTCGCCACAGGCAATGCGGGCGATACACAGGGCATTCAAACAGAAGCACCACTCGTGCTGATCAGGTCTGACAAGAATCTGGGCTTTGCCGGTGGAAATAATGTGGGCCTGCGCTATATGCTGCAGCATGGTTTCGACTACGCCTGGCTGCTCAACAATGATACGGTCATAGAACCGGATGCCGTTCAGGCACTGATCAGACATCAGCAATCACATGGAGATCATACCGGCATCACAGGCAGCAAGCTGCGGTTGTATCACAAACCGCAGGTGTTGCAGGGGCTGGGTGCTGTGTTCAATCCGAAAAAAGGTACCAGTCGTATAATAGGTGCGCAGCAAGAGGACCACGGTCAGTTCGATCAGGAAGCTGAACAGATCACTTATGCCATTGGTGCGGCCATGTTCGTGAACAGGAAATTCCTGGACGAAGTGGGCCTGATGAGTGAAGATTATTTTCTCTATAACGAAGAGAATGACTGGAGTGCCAGGGCTTCACAGAAGGGATGGAGTGTCGGGGTGGCGGCAGACAGTGTGGTCTATCACAAGCAGGGCGCCAGTACAGGTAACAGTCCGAAAAAAAGCAAATGGGCCATCCAGGCACTGCGTTACAAGTATCGCGGCAAGATCCTCTTGTACAAGAAGTATTATCGAAAATATTTACCTTATTTATATATCCACCTGCTCCGCAGGTCGCTTCGGTATATTCTACGAGGCAACCTTCGTGAAGCCGGAGTCATCTATCAAGCGATCCTGAATACCTAAGCACCAGACATGATCATCAGCCACAAGCATAAGTACGTATTCGTAGAACTGCCGCAAACCGCATCCAGCGCCATTGCCAGAGAACTGGTAGCCAACTATGACGGAGAAGAGATCCTTTTCAAGCACGCACTCTACCGCACAGATTTTCTGAAGAAGGCTACTCCGGAAGAAAAGCAATACCGGGTCATCAGCGGACTGCGCAACCCGATGGATATCTGTGTAAGTAATTATTTCAAGTTCAAGACCGACCACGAGAACAGGTATTCCAATCCCCGCCTCATGAAGCACGGTCTTCTTCGGAGATACATCATGCGCTGGTGGAATGTGCGTCAGTACAAGAACATCATCGGCAAAGACGAAACCTTTGAGCAGTTCTTTCTCCGGGCTTACTCTGTGCCCTATGCCAGCTGGAGTATCCTGGACCACGATAAGTTCGACGCCATCATCCGCTTTGAGAACCTGCAGGGCGATTTTGATGCTGCCCTGAGCAAACTGGGTATGGAGAAAGTGCGTGATATTCCGGTAGCCAACAAGACCGCTGAAAAAACAAAGTCCTTCTGGGAATATTACGAGACCGATAAGGCAAAGAAACGGGCCAAATACATCTTCGGACCTTATCTGAAAAGATGGGGCTATGATTTTCCGGAAAGCTGGAGCAAATTCAAAACGCCCTGGTACTCATTTGCCCTGTATCGCTGCCTCAATGTGATGCGAAGAATTTTTTGGATCTACCTGCGCTGATGAAAGGAACGCAACCCACTTTCCTGGTAGTTGGTGCTGTGAAAGCAGGCACCACCTCGCTGCATGAATACCTGCAGCAGCACCCGGAGGTGTATATGTCGCCGGTCAAGGAGACCAATCATTTCAGTGATGCCGACATGGACTTTGCGCATTTCAATGTGGACTATCGTCAGGATATAGATCACAACCTCGACAAATATCTGGCTGGTACCATGGATCACAAGATCCACATCGCCCACGTCAGAACAGCTGCACAATACAGCCTTTTGTACAAGAATGTACAAGACGAAAAAGCCATCGGCGAGGTCAGTAATTCCTATCTCTATTGTCCGTCCACCGCCGCAGCCATCTATCAGGCATTGCCTGCAGTGCAGATCGTCATGGTGCTGCGCAATCCGGTGGATCGTTTGTATTCGCAGTACCTCATGAACCTCAAGCTGGGCAAGATCACCGAGAAGGACCTGCTCACAGAGATCGCCCACGACGCTGCCAAGGAACATAAAGGTTGGGGGGTAAGCCATTTATATGTGGAGGTGGGCATGTATCACGAACAGGTGAAGCGCTACCTGGACCTCTTCCCGCGGGAGCAGGTACATATCATGCTGTTCGACGATTTCAAGCAGGACGTAGCAGGAGCCATGTCAGACCTTTTTGGTTTTCTGGGAGTGGATCCTGCCCCCGGCATTGATTACAGCAAGCGATATAACGAGGCCGGCATGCCCCGCTTCGGCAAGCTGAATTACTGGATGACCCAGATCGGGCTGTACGGATTATTTAAAAAGCTGTTCCCCGACAACCTCAAGCAAAGGCTGAAATCGGTCATTTACACCCAGAAGGGCATCCCGAAGATCACCTCAGAAGAGCGAAAACAGCTGGAAGACCTGTACCGGGAAGATGTGGAACGCCTTTCTGCGCTCATAGGCCGTGATCTCAGCCACTGGTTCAGCCAGGACATTGAGGGCGGAGATGATTGATTTGCACAGAAAAATTCCCTATTTTTGCACCCGCAAATCCCAATAACCGATTCATTCGGGGCTGAGGGACATTATTCACAATAATTCAATTATTGCAACATGGCAGTTAAATTGCGTTTACAGCGCCACGGGCGCAAAAAAGCTCCTTACTATCACATAGTAGTAGCTCCGTCCACCGCACCCCGCGACGGACGATTCATTGAAAGACTTGGTTACTACAACCCGACCAAGGTTCCTGCACAGATCGACATCGATGTGGACAAGGCAGTAGAGTGGCTGGACAAAGGCGCTCAGCCTACAGACACCGTTCGTGCCATCCTCCGCTACAAAGGCGTGCTGTACAAAAAGCACCTGATGCGTGGTGTGAAGAAAGGTGCATTTGATCTGGAAGCTGCTGAGGCAAAATTTGCCGACTGGCAGAAGAGCCATGAGAATGCAGTGATGGATCACGTCAAGAGCGTGGAAGACAAAGCATCCAAAGCCAAGGCTGAAGAAGCTGCTCGTTACGAGGCCAAGCGTCAGGAGCGCATCGCAGCTGAACAGAAGGCTGTCGCAGAAGCAGAAGCTGCTGCAGAAGCAGAGGCTGTGGAAGCCAGTGCTGAAGTAGCAGAAGAGGTGGAAGTGACCGAAGCTGCTGAAACAGAAGCACCGGTAGCTGAAGCTGCCACAGAAGAAGCACCTGCTGTGGAAGAGGCTCCCGCTGCTGAAGAAGCTGCTGAGGAACCCAAGACCGAAGAATAAGTGAAGGCCATTCAACTGGCTGAAGCAGGAAAGGTCATCCGCACCCACGGCGTGGACGGCACCCTGCACCTGCTGGCTGACCAACCTATAGAAGAGCTTGCCCCCGGGGAAGCTCTTTTTTTATGGGAAGATGGCATCCGTCTGCCCTTTTTCATTGTGCAGGCTGAACCGCTGGAAGAAGGCGAATGGCTGGTGCAGGTGGAGGAATTGCAGAGCAGGGAAGCAGCCCGTCGCTATGCCGGACACCCGTTCTGGCTGCAGGCACATCTGGTCGGGGAAAGTGCTGAGGAAGACAGCGATCTGGTGGGATGGAAAGTGGAGGATGCAGATGGAAAACCGGTAGGAGTGATCCTGTCGGCGGTGGAAATGGGAGAATACATCCTGCTGACGATAGACCACCAGGGCAGGGAGATCCTGTTGCCCCTGCACGATGACCTCATTGTATCTTTACAGGAAGACCATCGGACGATCACATTACAAATTGCCGACGGTCTGCTGGACCTGGACTGAACCATGCTGCATATTGATATCATATCGGTGGTGCCTGATCTGCTGGAATCCCCCTTCAGCCACAGCATCATGAAGCGTGCCCGCGATCGCGGCCTGCTGGAGGTGGATGTCATCAACCTGCGGGAATATGCGGTCAACAAGTACGGTCAGGTGGATGATTATGCCTTTGGCGGAGGGGCAGGGATGGTCATGATGGTGGAACCTGTTGACCGTTGCATCGCTGATCTGAAGGTTAAAAGAAACTACGACGAGGTGATCTATATGTCGCCCGACGGCGAATTACTGGACCAGCCCCTGGCCAATCGCCTGAGCCTGACAGGTAACCTGATCATCCTTTGCGGGCATTATAAAGGCGTGGATGAGCGGATACGACAACATCTGATCACCCGCGAAGTTTCCATAGGGAATTACGTGCTCAGTGGCGGCGAACTGGCAGCAGCGGTCCTGGTGGATGCCATCGGCCGATTGCTTCCCGGGGTGCTGAATGACGAGACATCGGCCCTGAGCGACAGTTTTCAGGACGGACTGGTGGCTCCGCCCGTTTATACCCGTCCGGCCGATTACCAGGGCTGGCCGGTTCCCGATGTACTTTTGAGCGGCCACGAGGCGAAAATTGCTGAATGGCGCCTGCAGCAGGCCATAGAGCGTACCAAAGAGCGCAGGCCCGACATCTGGCAGGATTTTGAAAATCAGGAAGGGAAACACTAACTTTGCAGGCCTGTTACAGGAAATTTAAAAAGATCAGACAATGGATGCGCTGAAGACACTGGAGATGGACCTCATCCCCGCAAAAGATATCCCGGAATTCAAGGCCGGCGACAGTATTACTGTTCACTACCGTATCGTGGAAGGCGACAAGAGCCGTATCCAGCTGTTCAAGGGCGATGTCCTGCAGCGCAAAGGCACTGGTCGTACACAGACCTTCACTGTAAGGAAGATCTCCAATGGTGTGGGTGTAGAACGTATCTTCCCGCTGTTCTCACCGAATATCGAAAAGATCGAGGTGAACAAGGTAGGTCGTGTGCGCAGAAGCCGTATCTTCTACCTCCGCGGACTGAAAGGTAAATCTGCCCGTATCAAGGAAAAGCGTCAGGCTTAAGATATCTGCAATGTATAGTGTAAAGCCACCTGAGAGGGTGGCTTTTCTTATTTGGAAATTGGTTAATTAGCTAATTAGAGAATTAGCTGTTCAGAGTTCTATCACATTAACTCCTGATATCTATCTATCGCAGGGAAGATTCTTCCTGCAAATGATCATCCACTGTCTTTCATTGGGATTCACTTCCGGTTCGTTGATCTCACTTAATTCTAAGATATCATACTTTCCGAATTCCTTCCTTATGGATGCTTCGTCGTAGAAATACAGGGTCAGGCCGTTCGGCGATTGAAAAGTGTTCTTGTCTATTTCTTGTCCTTCACCAAATCGTTTGTCATAAATGGATAATGCAGTGAAGACCATCAGACCGTCGGGTTCCAGTT
>Ga0209607_1000393_pt1 | contig 39436 bp, 36 predicted proteins | sample AD_UKC117_MetaG_FD_184413 | JGI IMG/M metagenome (GOLD analysis project Ga0209607, IMG submission 184413) | Active sludge microbial communities of municipal wastewater-treating anaerobic digesters from Hong Kong - AD_UKC117_MetaG (SPAdes)... | ecosystem: Engineered > Bioreactor > Anaerobic >... | reverse complement strand
CTGGCAGTTCGGCACCGACTTGGCCCGGGTCAAACTCAAGCGCCTCTATCCTCCCTTGAAATCTTCTGAAACCCCGGTGGACCTAGAAACCTCTGAACCTGTCAAAACTTCTGTGTCAGCCCACTAGCGCAACGATGATCAAACCGAGGGTCAAGGCGAATAACTGGGTAAACCGGGAAGAGGCGGTCATTGGATCCTCTCACTCGAATGCGCTTTCCCATGACGCGCCTGACCCGCCAACCGCTGTTCAAGACGGAGAATCCGGGCGGCCTGGATCAGGCGTTGCTGGAATTCCCGGCTTTTCAGTTCAGCCGCAGTCTCAAGCGCGGCCAGCGCTGAATCACCATTACGCGACAAGGCGGAGGTACGCCGATTTTCCAGAAAATCTTCAAGCGCAACACTGATCTGCCGCAATTCGCGCCGGGTGCCCCGGAACAGCAGCCAGACGCCGAGCAGCGCAATCAGACTGGCTGCGACCAGAATCAGCAGGGCGGCGCGGATCAGGCGAAACAAGGTTTGTTGCAATTCCTGGTCATAGAAAGATCGGTCATAGCGCAGGACCAGACCGCCCACCGTACGGCCAAAGTTGTTGATCAGAGGAATCCCCACCATGAGCGTCTCGAGATCGCTGGCGTGTTGAGGCGTTTTGGAGGTCGTTTGCAACACAGTTTGCAGCCAGATTGGCGCGAGGGGCGCGACCGGATCATGGCTCAGGAGTTCGCTTTGGTACTGGTGCAGGATGTCGCCTTGTTCGTTGAAAACACTGATGGAAAGAATGTGTGGATCCTGGGCGGCTTCACGGGTCAAGATCGCGGCGGTATTGGCCATGGCGGCGGGGTCGAGGCCCAGATCGAGACCGAATTCCAGCGTGTCGCGCAGATCCTGAACCAGAAAAGCCAGCCGTGATTCTGTCAGGCTGTTGAAAGTCCGCTCGAATTTGGCGTAATTCATCAACACCGCCAAGCTCAGGACAAAGGCGATCAGGACAGTAATCGTACCGGTGATTTTGAAAGACATAATGGGCGGCGTTCATTCATGGAATTGGGGTTGGTTCGCTCTCTTCCCCAGGCCGCGGTTGCGGTCTGGCTATTTACCATGAATTTCAGTGGAGGTTGTAAATAACCGTTTTATTCTCGCTTTCGTATTATAGCTTTTCGCTAGGGTTGATATTGGCGGGCGAATCGCATTCTCTCCATAAATCATTGCAGCTTGATCGCTGCGTTGGCGCAAAAGGTTCATAATCCATAGCGTTTATCGCACATTATGACTGGAATCTCATAGAAAGAAGTCATACGATTGTGACTTCCAGTAGGGATGCCCGAATGTCAGGTGGCCCAAATCATGCGAAAAAGTTCTTGCTCTATGCGGTTCTATGAGGAACTCAACGACTTTCTGCCGCAGGAGCGGCGCAAGGTCTGCTTTAGTCATGATTTTCAACGACGAGCATCGATCAAGGATATGATCGAAGCGCAAGGCGTCCCCCATACTGAAATCGAATTGATTTTGGTCAATGGCTGTTCCGTGGATTTTTCCTACATCGTGCAGGATGGCGACCGGATCAGCGTTTATCCGATGTTCGAAGCATTTGACGTACAGTCGATGATTCGGGTGCGGCCCTACCCATTGCGGATCAGCCGGTTTGTGCTGGATGTCCATTTGGGCAAACTGGCGCGCTATCTCCGCTTGTTGGGCTTTGACACGCTGTACCGCAACGATTACGAGGATGCCGAACTGGCGTGTCTGGCCAGTGAGGAACACCGGATTTTGTTGACCCGCGATCGCGATTTGCTCAAGCGGGCGGTCGTGACACGCGGTTACTACGTTCGAGCGGTTGATCCCCGTCGGCAAATCGAGGAAGTCATCGAGCGCTTCGATCTCCAGCGGGCGATTCAGCCCTTTCAACGCTGCGTACGCTGCAATGGCCGGCTGGCGGCAACCACCAAGCAACGGGTTTGGGAGCGGTTACCGCCGGAAACTCGGCGCTGCGTCGACGAATTCTGGGTTTGCGAAGCCTGCGGGCAGGTGTATTGGGAAGGGAGTCACATGCCGCGCATTCGGCGGTTTATTCAAGATTTAACGTCAAAATCTCAATAAGGATTAATAATATGCGTTTTTTATGGTTGTTGCCGTTGCTATTGGCACCGGGCCTGAGTCAGGCTCAGGACGCCGCGGATCCCGCCGGTCTGGAGCCAATTCCTGATGGTCCGCCGGATGCGTCGGGAGAACAAAACGTGCCGGCCCCGGAGATCACGATCCGCCAATTGGGCGATCAGGGTTCGGTTGAGGAGTATCGGGCCGGCGGAGTGCTGTACATGGTGCGGGTTAATCCAGCCAAAGGCGCGTCGTACTATCTGGTGGATACCGATGGCGACGGCAATATGGAAACCCGCTATAACGAGTTGCAAAGCAGTTTAGCGATCCCGGCCTGGGTGTTGCTGCGCTGGTGAGTAACTGCCTCCGCCGGGGAGCAGCAGTGGACGGCGCATGATTTAGCGTTGCAGGCGTCTCCATTCAGCAACGTCCCGGCGGAGTTGAGTACGGGCATTCGCCCGCTCAGCGGTTTTCGATTTCTGGTGCGCGCCGCCCTTGCGCAGGATCGGCGCGGATGCAACTGGATTGTGATGAGATCGCTGAATGATTAGAACAATAATCAAGGATAAGGATCATATCCCAGTCGGTGCGCGACTCCTAGGCTGGATCGACCGCTGCCGACAGGGGGTGAATAAACTGGCGCATGTCGCTGGTGTTGAAATCGTTTTTCTCATACCAGGTCGCCGGCGGCGGCGATCCAAATGTCTTGCAGGCGAATGTACAGGCGCACTGGCGAAGGCTGGATGAAAAATTCGCCTTCATCGCTCGCTGCAATCAAGGCAACGAGTTCATGAGTCCCGAACAGATTGCCTGCGTCCGGCAGGTAACCGCTCCCAAACTTGCTGCTTGGTGGTTGCCGCCAGCCGGCCATTGCAGCGCACACAGCGTTGAAAGGGTTGAATCGCCCGCTGGAGATCGAAGCGCTCGATGTAATGAAGCGACTATTCAAAGATTGAATTTTCTATAAAATTTACATATAGTTAATAGATGAGAAGATAAAAATGTCTTTTATCCAGTTGAGGTATTTCGTGTCGCTGCCTATACTCTATTAGGCGCTGCCTAGGTCGTGCGTTTTACTGTATGACAGGTAGCGGATAATTTTTAGATATGGATAAAGTAAAATTTTGAGCAGGCGAAGTCAGATTGATGCGATGGTTGTGTATGTTTTATGCTAGGATAAGCAGTAGATGGAATCTGCCCCTATTGCTGCGGATATAAAACGCCTGCGGTAACCTTAAATAACAGAAGGAGATATAATTTCTTGATTATTAATTACTTTAGTGAGGTCATTCCTGCCCAAATTTTTGGACAATATTTGCTAGTTCAGGTTAAGAGGTAATTTTTAGGCAAGTGTGATGCGCTATGGGCTTAATGGTAGAATTTAACACTGAAATCAATTTGATAGTTATAACCTCATCGAAACTTTAACTCATGTCGCAAAGACTACAGATTTTCACTAGTCATTTATCTCATAATAATGTGTTGACTCTGAAGGTTTTTTTGGGGTTAACCAAAGCTGATGAGGTAGCAAACTGGGAGTATACTGACGACCCAGATACGGCTGCGGCTTTATTGATCGATGCTGATAGCAAGGAAGGAAATCTTCAGTTAAAAGATTGGGTTCGCAAAAATAACCGGCAAGTTTTAATCGCCTTCAGCAACAGAATGGAAGGTTTCCCGGAGAATGTTTTGGTCTTGCCGCGTCCGTTACGGTCTGCTGAGTTGATACCGGTCTTGCGGCAAGCTAGCAAGCAGTTTTTGAGTTCTTTTAATGAAAAAGAAGAGCAATGCTTTTCTAAAGCTTCTCAAATTAGTTCTTTAAGCAATGAAATTGATGTTGAAGACAAGCCAATCAGAATTTATCGAGTTTTAGAAGTTTTATATAACAATAAAAATAAGATAATAAAGGTTACCGATAGGATTGCGCGTATAGTCATTTTTAATTTAGAACGTCGGCGTTATTACACTACACACTTTTCCCAAATGGAAATAGAGGATTTAATCGCTTCCCCTGTTAGCGATATGCAAATAGAAGAACTCAATTATGAGCAACTTGCTAGAGCGATACAAAACCTTAAAGCGCAGGATCTAGATGCGCCGCTTTGGATAGCGGCTTTAGCTACATCTAACGATCAATTGTTTGATGGCTTATCCCTTACCGGATCCTATCGGTTAAATCGCTGGCCAAATCTGAAGAAATTAGGCCAAGATCCTCTACACATGAAGCTTACAGCATTAGTGAGGCGTGGTGGTACTATTAATCAATTTACCGATCTTCTTAAAGTGCCAGCCGAAGATGTCATCGGCTTTATCAATGCTTGTCATATCTTAAATTATTTAGAGCATCGAGAGGAGCCTGCTATGCTAAAAAAGATGCTTGATAGCAACAAACAATCGAATGCCAGTAAGCGAAGTTTATTCAGTAGAATTCGTAGTCGGTTAGGAATCTGATGAAACAAATCAAATTTATTTTTACTGGACCGCCTGGGGCTGGTAAAACAACCGCAATTGCAACTATCAGTGAATTCCCTCCAGTTTCTACAGATGTGTTTTCCACAGACGATTTGGCGAGGGTTAAAGAAAAAACAACTGTAGCTATGGATTTTGGTCAAATCACTTTAGACAATGGCCAGAAAATTGGTTTATACGGCACTCCTGGCCAGCAGCGCTACAGCTTTATGTGGGATATTTTAACGCAAGGTGGCTTGGGTTTGATTATTTTAATTGATAATCGACGTTCAGAACCACTTAAAGATTTGGAAATCTATTTAGATAGTTTTGCTGATTTTATCAGTAGAACTGATGCTGTCATTGGCGTTACTTGCTCAGACATTAAGGATATTCCAACGATCGATGACTACCAAGAGATCCTGCAAACGCGCGGTCAAGTTTTCCCGATTTTTTTCATTGACGCTCGTAGCAAAGAGGATGTTGTTTTTTTGCTAAATTCCCTTTTGACATGTTTAGAGCTTTCATAATTTTCACTGATATTAAATTCTACAGACTTCTTCTTCGAGAGGTTTAATCATTGCGATATTGTGTAAACAAATATGGAAAAGAGCGATTTCTATGAAGCTTACAAGAGAAAAAATAAGCGCTATACTGGGCTTTAAAAGCGACGATAAAGCTAAATCAGCAAGCAATCCGGTTGAAGTAGAAACCCAGGAATCCGGTATGGAATACGAACATTTAATTGTTAATTATACTAAAGAGCAGTTAGCGGAGAGCGAATTAAGGCTAGCTGAATTTATGAAGGTATGTATTGGCGCTTATGGCGCCCTTGTTTCAACAGTAGATGGTCATGAAGTTGTATATTCTTTAAAACGCGATATTCCACCTCATAAGATATCGACAATGAATAGTTCGTTGTTAGCGCTCGGCGAGAGCATTGCTAGGGAATCTTTACAACAGCTTTGCCAATTTGTGATTTTAGAAAATAGTGATGGGCGTGTTGTTTCTCTACGTATCAATGACATCTTGATGCTAACTTGTATTTCCACTAAAAATACTAATCTTGGGATGTTATTAAGTGCTGGTCGCAACACTGCAGATTCTTTAGCAAAAATACTGCAATCAAGAACTCTGTAGCGGTGTTTTTTTATAACTTCTTTTTAAAACTGAGGAGGATTTTTGTATGGCTTCTTTGGATGAAATTTGCGAACAATTGGTTAAGAGCGTCAATGATGCATTGGGTGCTGCTGTTGTGGACCTTTCTTCCGGCTTGTTATTAGCCGTAGCCCATAATGTGCCTTATTTCACTCAAAGCTATCTGGATGCGGTTGCAGCAGCGGCTGTTGATATGTTCCGTGGTAATACTGTCAGTACTGTTGAGGATATGCTAAGCACTCAGCGAGGCACAACTGTACATAAAATGATTAAAGAAGTGCAAATGACAACTGAAAAAACATATCATTTTATGTCGATTGTACCAGGAAAGGAAAATTCGTTGCTTGTGCTAATTACAGGAAAGAAAGCGAATTTAGGAATGGGATGGGCTGCATTGCGAGGGGCTTTGCCGAAGGTTGCTCCTATGTGTCCGTCTTGAGTCGAAATAATTATACTAAAAAGCGCTCTTTATATAGCAAGGGGAGCGCTTTTTTATCGCCCTTTACGTAAACGATCAATCAACTGTATCGGAAAACCGTAGCGATGCATATCCCTTATAGTGTGCTCTAAATCATAATCTACTTGATAAAAGTGGATTGTCTTCTGCTGTTGATCAAAAATTGCGAATTCCGCGCCCGTTTTGCCACTGCGGGGCTGCCCCACAGAGCCTGGGCATACCAAGCAATGGTTAATATCCTCCAGCAGTAATTGTTTGGCTTTCTCAAACCCATGACGTTTTTTTCGATGATAATAAGCGCCTTGAATATGTGTGTGTCCATGCAAGCAAATACGGATGGCGTGTTCTGCCAAATAGTTCAGGTTTTCTTCATAAGTTAGTTGGTAAATGTAAGCATTAAAAAAAGTTTTATCTTGCGGAGCGCCATGTACCGCAATCCAGTCATCTTGTTGATGATAAGCAGGTAAAGCAGCTAGCCAATCACATTCTGTGCTTCCCACTTCATCTGCAGTCCACTCTAGCACCCAACGCCCAACTGGTGAAAATCCACGGGAGGGAACTCCGGCAATCAAAGCATGATCATGGTTTCCTTTAATAACTAGAAAATTGCGTTTTTGAAGCTCATGGATACATTCCATTGGATGAGGACCATAACCAACGATGTCACCGAGCACGATCGCATCCTTAAGTCCCCACTTATCTAATTGGCTTAATACCGCTGTTAAAGCTGGGAAGTTAGCATGTATATCTGCCAAAATCGCAAATTTCTTTTCTTGGATTCCTTCGCGTCGTTGCTGTACCTTACTTGTGGTTGAAGGCGAAGCCTCAAATCCTTCAAGAAAATGCTGTTTGCGCTCCACTTGTTTTTCATTGGCGTAGAATAGTTTGTTAATCTGTTGGCTGATAACCACAATCCAATGAGTATCATTAAAGTTATCAAGTAATTTTTTGCGAAAGATGACGCCAAGTTTCTGAGCGTGTTCTTGAGACAACCATTCCAATTGCCGAAACCAAACACCGAGTATCTGTGTTAAGCTATTAAAGTTATCCCATTTATAAATATCATCATCTATATAATATAATTTTCCATATTGATCAATACCATAATTTGATAATCCCTCATCAAGCTTAATGTTAAAATTAGCAGCAACGTAAAAATATATGTCTGCCATATTTTCCATGTGTTTTAATAAGTCATATGGGGGAATAGTTTTATATCCGATATGCAACGGTAAAAGTTTTGGCGTTATGTTGGCAATGAGAATTTGCTCGAATTGATGAACATAAAACCATGTTTTGGAAGGATTGTGAACATAATATTGACGCTCTTTCGCTAAAACTTGCTCTATCCAACGTTTACTATCACGTTCGTTGAATTGATATTCAGAGTGGCATTTAATAACATAATTATCATTAGCGATGATTTTAGTGACAGGACGTCCTGTAAATGTGTCACCATGAATCAATGGACTTACTTCATTATTAAATACCTCTTTTATGGTTTTAAGATCAATACCTTGATTTGGTTCAATTGAATCGACAATGCTAAAATTCATAATCGTCATTTTTAGTAACCGCCATCACACACAGGAAAAATTACACGAAGGGGAAATTTCATGCTGCGTCCGAGGAACGCCATCAAGACTTTTCAGGGAGAGAATTTATGACTGACGAGTCAATAAGTCCAACGCGGCGGCGCATCTGCTCCGGCAAAGTTGATCGGCGCCAGCACTGTGTCTCGCACCGGTGCAGATTCGTTAGCTTGCGGATAATCTAGCGTGTAATGCAGGCCCCGGCTTTCCTTGCGCGCTAGGGCGCTGCGAATAATCAACTCTGCGACCTGTGCCAGATTGCGCAATTCAATCACATTTCCGCTGATGCGGAAATTACCGTAATACTCGTCAATTTCTCCTAATAGCAATTCAACCCGACGCCGGGCGCGTTGCAGGCGCTTATCAGTGCGCACAATACCGACATAGTCCCACATGAACTGACGTAATTCCGCCCAGTTATGGGTGACCACGACTTCTTCGTCGGAATCCGTGACCCGGCTTTCGTCCCAAGCGGGCAATGCAGGTGGGATCGGCGCACGATCCAGTTGCGGACCTATATCCTTGGCAGCGGCGGTGGCGAACACCAGACATTCCAGGAGTGAATTGCTGGCCATGCGGTTGGCGCCGTGCAAGCCCGTAAAAGCGACTTCCCCAGTAGCGTACAGCCCTTCCACATCGGTGCGTGCCCGCAAATCGGTCATCACTCCGCCACAAGTATAGTGCGCCGCCGGCACGACCGGAATGGGCTGCCGGGCCATGTCAAAGCCATACTCCAGGCATTTGGCGTGAATATTCGGAAAATGCGCGCGGATAAAGTCAGCAGGCTTATGGCTGATGTCCAGATAGACGCACTCCGCACCCAGGCGCTTCATTTCATGGTCAATGGCCCGGGCTACGATGTCGCGAGGGGCTAATTCCATCCGCACATCGAAATTGCGCATGAAGCGGGTTCCATCCGGTAACAGCAAATAGCCGCCTTCCCCGCGCACCGCCTCGGAAATCAGAAAGTTCTTGGCCTGTGTATGATAGAGACAGGTCGGGTGAAACTGCATGAACTCCATGTTGGCTACCCGGCAACCCGCTCGCCACGCCATAGCAATGCCATCACCGGTAGAACCGTCTGGATTGCTGGAATAGAGATAGGCCCGACTGGCCCCGCCGGTGGCCAGCACCACGAACCGCGCCGCCAGCGCTTCAACCTGGTCACGGTGCTGATCCAGTACATAAGCCCCCAGACAACGATTACCAGCCAGGCCCAGTTTACGGCGGGTAATCAGATCGACGGCGATATACTGATCCAGCAAGACGATGTTCGGATGTTCGCGCGCGCGCGCTTCCAGGGCCGTCTGAATCGCCCGGCCGGTCGCATCCGCCGCGTGAACGATGCGACGATGGCTATGACCGCCTTCGCGATGCAGATGATAATCAACGATGCCTTCCGCATTTGGTTCACGAGTGAAGGGTACGCCCTGTTGGCTGAGCCATTCAATCACTTCGCGACCGTGTTCGACGGTAAAACGAACTGCGTCGGCATGACACAGGCCGGCCCCAGCAATCAAGGTATCCTGAACGTGGGATTCAATCGAGTCGCCGACATCCAGCACCGCCGAGACGCCGCCCTGGGCATAATAGGTGCTGCCCTCATGCAGAGGGCCTTTGGCGAGCACGGCAATGCGGGTGCTGTTGGCCAACCGCAGCGCCAGGCTGAGACCGGCGGCGCCGCTGCCAATAATGAGTACATCGAAGTCGGCGAGCGAAGTCATGACTTGTGAGCCACTCCAGGAATAAGGTATTGTCCCAAGGCGCTGGGGTTACTGCATTGGACGCCAGTGCAGTGTCATGTTTTATTCTTAATCACGCCACAACTATAACCCTATCCCGGCGAGTCTGCGAACTTATACCCAACACCGATAGGCAGGAGTCCGCTTGTCCCCCCACCATCGCCGCGCCCTGACCCTGAGCATGGGTTTCGCCGCCCTGTTGTATCTGGGTTTTGTGCTGGTTGCCGACCGGGAAGCGGTGTTCGCGGCCTTGCAGCGCGCCAGTTTAACCATGCTGCTGGGCATTTTCGCCCTGTCGTTGCTGAATTACCTGTTGCGGTTCTGGCGCTGGCAACGCTATGTCGCCGCCTTTGACCATGCCTTGCCGATCCGGCGGCATTTTCTGTATTACCTAGCGGGTTTTACGTTGACGGTCACGCCGGGCAAAGCCGGCGAGGCAGTGCGGTCGTTATACCTGCATCAGCATGGCGTAACGTATGCGCAGAGCCTGGCGGCGCTGTTTGTGGAACGCCTGCTGGATGTGCTGGCGATGAGTCTGCTGGCGTTACTGATTCTGCTAGCCCGACCGGATTATGCTTGGCTGGTGGCGGTGGCCTGGATCTTGACCTTGGGATTGGGTGGGCTAGTCACGTGCCCCTGGTTGCCGGGGAAGCTGCGGGGCTGGGGACGCAATCATCGCTATGGCCATCAATTCGAGCGGTTGGCCCGCCTGCTGGATGCGGCGGCGACGCTGTTGCGACCCGGTTCTCTACTATTTGGGTTGAGTTTGGGCGTTTTGTCCTGGGGGCTGGAGGGATCGGCCTTGTATTGGATTGCGCAGGATATCGGGGCCGGGATCAATCTGGCGACGGGTCTGGGCGTCTATGCTATCGCGGTACTGGCCGGGGCGTTGTCGTTTTTGCCGGGTGGGCTGGGGGGAACCGAAGCGGTGATGGGATTGTTGCTGGTGGCCTTCGGCGCGGATGCGGCGTCAGCGGTCGCCATTACCCTGCTCTGCCGGATTGCGACGCTCTGGTTTGCCGTGGCGCTAGGTGGGGTGGCGGTGGGGGCGTTGGGTATTAACAGACTGTAATAAACGATTCTCTCTGATCTTCACTGATCCAACCACCCTGGCGCTACGCGCCACCCCTCATTGAAAAGGAGGGGAAAATAGCTTGCAGGATCAAGACCCGGATTGATCAGTTCACTGGACAGTCCGTACTCAACCACTCACAGAGTGGGAGGCGTTTATTCGATTTGCCCTGGTTCAAGCCCGAGCATCGCCTGCAACAGCGCTTCAGCCGCTGGCGGCGCGAGCGGTCGGGACAGGTAGTAACCCTGACCATAGTGGCAACCCTGCGCTTTCAGACAGTCCCATTGCTCGGCGGTTTCGATTCCTTCCGCAATCGTCTGAATCCGCATTTCCTTCGCCAGAGCAACCAGCGTCTTGATCAATCCAGGTGGTTCGTGACTGGCGGTGATCCTGGAGACAAACGATCGATCGATTTTGATCGCATCGACCTGAAAAGTATCGAGATAGCTCAATGAAGAATAACCCGTGCCAAAGTCATCCATGTGGATTTCAAAACCCAGGTTCCTCAGTTGCTTAAGCATGGCGGCGGCATCCTCCGTATCTTTAATCAGCGCGGTTTCCGTGACTTCGATGGCCAGCGCCGAGGCTGGCAAGCCGGTATCGGCCAGGATCGCCGTCGCACGCTGTACGAACAGCGCATGCTGAAATTGCCGGGCTGACAGGTTCACGCTGATTTTGAGAGATGCGGCGGACGGATAACAGCGCCGCCAATCCGCCAACTGGCGACACGCCTCTTCCAGTATCCAGAGACCCAGCGGCACAATCAATCCGGTATTTTCCAACGTCGCCATAAATTCACCCGGCGCGAGTAAGCCGCGTTCTGGATGCTGCCAGCGCAATAATGCTTCAAAACCATGAATTTCTTCAGAAATCATCGCCACAATTGGCTGATACCAAAGCCGAAATTCACTGACTTCCAGCGCCCGTTTCAGCTCGGTTTCCAACATCAATTGCCGCATAATCTGGTCACGCATGCCAATATCAAACAGTTCATAGCGCGCCTTGCCCAACGCCTTGGCGCGATACATGGCGATATCGGCGTCCCGCAGGAGTTGCTCCGGCGTCTCATAGTCCGGCGAACCCAGGGTAATCCCGATACTGGCGGAAATCGTGATCGTCTGTTGTTCCTGAAGAACTCGCGGCAAGGCTAAAACTCCGAGCAGGCGGTCGGCGGTCTGCAGAGCGTCCCGGACATCATTGAGATCCTCGAGCAGCAGCACGAATTCATCGCCCCCCAGACGGGCCAGGGTATCGATAGCGCGGATGTTGCGGCGCAGACACTGGGTGACTGCAATCAAGAGCGCATCGCCTGCGCTGTGACCCTGCGTATCGTTGATAAGTTTAAAGTGGTCCAAATCGAGAAACAGGACGGCGTACATCCGGTCGGGAAATCGCTTATGGCGCTCAATGGCCTGACGCAGGTAGTCTATGAAAGCAGTGCGATTGGGCAACCCAGTCAACGTATCGTGCAGAGCCTGGTGCCGAAGTTGCTCTTCACTCTGTTTGCGGCGGTCGATGTCGGTGCTGGACCCGGCCATGCGATAGGGCGAGTCGTTGCTATCACGCACCGCCAAGCCGCGACTGAGCACCCAGAAATAGTGTTGATCCTTGTGCAACAACCGGTGTTCGCATTCAAAGTAGGGTGCATGACGGTCCAAGTGAGCGGTGAGCGCGTCCTGCATGTGGCATCGGTCAGCAGGATGGATGCGCGATAGCCATTCGATGGGATCGTTGCCCAAATCATTTTCCGTATAGCCCAGCATTTCCTTGAAGCGTGGCGATAGATACAATTGCTGGCGTCGCAAATCCCAGTCCCATAAACCGTCGTTCGCCCCGTGCACGGCGAGACTATAGCGCTCCTCGCTTTCCCGCAGCGCTTGCTCGGCAGTGCGCTGCGCCTGCAAGTTTTCCATAAAAAGATTAAACCAGCGCGTCAATTCACCGATTTCGTCCTGGCTGTTCACCACGAGGCGGGTATTAAGGTCCAGACGTTCATCCCGCAGGCGCTTAAAACCGTCGATAACGGCTTGAACAGGCTTTACAACGTGCCGGGAATACAGAGTGGCTACCAAAGCCACCATGCCAAAGCAAACCAGCAGAATGAGCGCGGTGACCCGCTGGATCGGGGCGGCTCCGGCGGCCAGAGTGCGATCAGGGATGAAGCTCTCCAGGTACCAGCCGTTTTGCGGTACTGCTACATGGCTGATCGTATAAGGTTCACCGTTGATCGTTGCGGTCAGGCTCCAGTCCTCATCGAGACGCGCGCGCCAGGACGATGGATCGGGGATGGTGCCAATCAGCGTCCGGTCAGGGTGATAAATCAGCCGGTTATGTTGATCGATAACCTGAAGATAAGCGTTTTCGCCTAAATCGATCCGGTGAAATTGATCATACAAATCATTGATGCTATAGCTGGCGAGCAACAGCGCTATCGGTTCCCGGTCCAGGGTTTTCCGGTTCACCCGCCACAGCACTTTGGCGGCAGTAAGGACCTGTTTCTCGCTGGAGTTGAGGTTGGCGTTACGCTCTACGCCAGTCCATAGCACCAGGCGATCGCTAGGGATAGCAGCCTGAAAAATTCTTTGCACCGTGGTGGCGTCGACCTGGCTGACATCGAGCGTATCGCCGACATGGTAGTGATTGCCGTTGACACTAAAAATGTCGATGGACACTAATCCTTTCAAATTCAGATAATTGTTCAGTATGTAGCCGATATGCGCCTGGGTAGCGAGTTGGGTATAGGTATCGCTTGCGGCGCCTGCGACGCTGATCGCCTCCAGAATGGCTTCAACACCAGAGATATTGGCGATTAATGCTTCGACCTGTTCGAGTTGTAGCGCCAAATAGTCCCGTTGATCGCGCAGCAGTTGCAAAGTATAGCGTTGGGCCTCTGCTTGCAGAGTGCTTTGAGAAATGTGGTAGGAGCTGATGCCGAGAATCAGGAGTGGGATTACACTTAAAAATATTAGGTAGACGATAAATTTGTTGGCGATTTTGCTGTAAAGCCGGAGCCAGCGCATTCCTGGGATCGCCTTATGGCAAAGTGTCAGCCGTGATCAGGCGGGTGTCGATGAGCGTTTCCATCGGCAGGGTTTCCCCCGCCAGCGCCCGCATGGCGTATTGGACACCCAGGTAACCTTGCTGTGCAGCTTGCTGGTCGACAGTCGCGGCCAATTTGCCAGCGCGAATCGCCGCCTTCGCCGGTTCCAAAGCATCGAAACTAGCGACCAGCACCTGGTTGTTGCCTTGTTCGTCCAGGTACTTCAAAGCGCCCAGCGCCATCATATCGTTGGCGCAAAACAACGCACCGATATCCGGGTGAGCGCCGAACAGTTTTTTCGCAACCTGATAAGCCTCATCGATCTTCCAGTGAGCGGTTTCGCTGGCGACCACCGTGATTGCCGGGTTCTCGGCGAATGCGCGCAAGGCTCCTTGTCGACGCGCTTCCGCATTGGCCGCGCCGCGAATGCCTTCGATAATCGCGGCTTTCGTCGGTGCGCTGATGCGGTCGCTGATCCATTTTGCCGCCGTGTAGGCGCCCTGCTCATTATCGACGCTGATAAACGGTATGGGGCGTAAATGGAGACGGGTGGAGTACTCCGGGTCCAATCGGTTGTCGATATTGATCACTTCGATGCCCGCGTCCTGCGCTTTTTTGAGCACGGGAATCAGCTCCAGAGAGTCGCCGGGTGCAATGACGAGGGCGTCGATCTTGGCGTGAATCAGTTCTTCCACGATCTGAATCTGTTGTTCGATCGAGGTCTCCTGCGCAGCGGTTTTGACTTGCAATTCAATGCCCAACTCCTGTTTCGCTTCACGAGCGCCTTTTTCCATGTCGACAAAGAAGGGGTTAGTCAGGGTTTTCATCACAAGAGCGACCGTCGGCGCAGGCGCGGGCTGCGTAACCGGCGTGGAAGATGTCGATGCTCCAGATGGGGCCGTCGGCTGGGTCTTATCGGCGGACTCACCGCACCCGCCTACCAGCAGTAGCAGGGTCACCAAGGTGAGTAGGATGGAAAGGCTTTTTCTACCCATCAGAGAGCAACCTTTGGACGAATCAGCAATTATTTGTAGGGTATACGGCGCATAACTTGCTTCCTCAAGCGGCAGCAAGTTTTCAGGGTATAAGGCGTAGGAGTTGATTTTATTGCGTTAGTATAGAAGATTCGATTTCGACTGGTTCGGCGTCTAACGAAGATCATTTTGTAAGCATACCATGATGGCCGTCAAAGGCCACCGCTTCGAGCGCGTCTCTTGGGATTTGCTCCACCGACATCAACGCTTCATATTGATAACGCCGCCGCCAAATTCCAGCTTGAAAAGTTTGGTCCTGTAAATTTTTCTGTGATGGCCAAGGTTCGCTGCGCAGGCTGGATGGCTAACCCATTGACTTACGAATATGAAAGTCGCTGCGCAGGCCTGCCTAGCTGCTTTGATCACAGGAAAATTTACAGGACCGAAGTTTTTGTACAGCTTCTGAAACCAAAACCAAGCCCTCAATACGCTCAAAATGCCATATGTTGCCGGTTGCCAGCTTTAACTGATGATGCAGCGCGGTCGCGCCAATTAACAAGTCTTCCGCTTCAATCAATACCCTTGCCAAATCACCGTAGCTCAGGCTCTAGCAAGTGGTTGATTCACACGTCCGAGCTGTGCCAGCTCAGGGAGAACGGAATCCATAGAAATGAGGGTAGGCATTTTCGGAAGGATTTTTATGATTTCGCGTGTGTATTTGTAGCCTCGAAACAGCGTCTTAAGATCATTGACACTGAACGCGGGACAGTGCTCGCGCAGCGGTCGAATCAACAGACGTTTTATCGCAACCAATTAAACAGTGGACTTGATTGGAGGCAATTTCATTTTCCGATGCAAAAACTTCCAAAAATCCGCCCCAGTAAATCATTGGAAGTAAACTCACCGGTAATTTCCCCCAGGGCATTCTGCGCATGACGCAGATCCTCCGCCGCCAGTTCCCCGGCGCGAAATACCGTCAACTGCTCATCGGCTGCCACCAGCGCCGTTGACGCCCGCTCCAGCGCCTCCAGATGCCGCCGCCGCGCCATCAACGTCCCCTCGCCGCTGTGGTAACCCATACACGCCTTCAAGTGTTCGCGCAGCAGCTCCAAACCGACACCGGTTTTCGCCGACAACTGGAGTTCATGACCCCAGTCCACCGCCTGCAAAGCAGGTTCTCGCCCAGTCAGATCAATTTTATTGTGAATGACCGTCACCCCGATTTCCGTTGGCAACCGCTCCCGCAACGCCTGATCTTCGACTGTGAATCCCTGCCGATCATCCACCAGCAGCAAAATCCGGTCGGCGGCGGCAATCTCCGCCCAGGCGCGGCGAATGCCCTCCTGCTCCACCGGATCAAGGCTGTCGCGCAGACCAGCGGTATCAATGACATGCAACGGCATTCCATCAATGGCGATTTGTTCACGCAACACATCGCGAGTGGTGCCGGGAATGTCGGTGACAATCGCCGCTTCCCGTCCCGCTAACTGGTTCAACAGGCTTGATTTGCCCGCGTTAGGTCGTCCAGCGATCACCACCGTCATGCCATCGCGCAATAACCAGCCCTGTCTGGCGGCCTCCTGCAAAGCGCATAACCGTTCCCGCAAAGCGCGCAATCGCTCCGCTATCGCTCCATCCGCCAGGAAGTCGATTTCTTCTTCAGGAAAATCGATCGCCGCCTCGATGTACATCCGCAGCTCAATCAGTCCCTCAACGAGCGCATTCACTTGCGTTGAAAATTCTCCTTCCAGCGAGCGCACGGCGGCGCGTGCGGCTTCGGCTGTCGTGCTGGCGATTAGGTCGGCAATCGCCTCCGCCTGAACCAGATCAAGCTTATCATTGAGAAAGGCGCGCTCAGAAAACTCACCGGGCCGGGCCGGGCGAACGCCCAATTCTAGAACACGCGCCAGCAATAGATCCATGACCACGGGTCCGCCGTGACCATGTAATTCCAGCACGTCTTCGCCGGTGAAGGAATGGGGAGAGGGGAAATAAAGCGCGATGCCCTCGTCAAGAATGCTGCCATCGCCGGCGCGGAACCGGCGCAGGAGAGCCTGACGGGGGGCAGGGCGCTGACCGCACACGGCCTCGGCGACGGTGGCGCTCAGTGGACCGGAGAGGCGCACGATACCGATGCCGCCCCGGCCTGGAGGCGTGGCAATGGCGGCAATGGTGTCGTTCATTGCTGGAAGACAGGATTACCCTCATTCACTTCCGACGCTTGCCCGGTGCTTGACCCGTCGAAGATTTCTTGTTCAGGTCCACCAGCTTACCACGTCCCTGCTCTATCAACTTGTCACGTCCCTGCTCCGCTAGCTTGCGGATGCGCGCCCCCCAGCCCGATCCGGATTCCGGTTTAGCCTTGGCAGCCGCCGCATCAGCGCCCGATTCCACGCGCTTGGTAATCACCCACTGCTGAGTAATGGACAACATGTTATTCACCACCCAATACAGAACCAGCCCCGCTGGAAACCACAAGAACATGAAAGTGAAGACAATCGGCAGTGACATCATTACTTTAGCCTGAATCGGATCGGGCGGCGCCGGACTCAACTTTTGCTGAGCAAACATGGTCACGCCCATGACCAATGGCAACACATAGTAAGGGTCTGGAATCGACATGTCCTTGATCCAGAACATGAACGGTGCCTGGCGCAACTGGACGCTCTCCACTAGCACCCAGTACAGGGCGATAAATACGGGAATCTGCACCAGAATCGGCAGGCAACCCCCCAGCGGATTGACCTTCTCCTTCTTGTACATATCCATCATCGCCTGATTCATCTTCTGCTTGTCGTCGCCGTACAATTCCTTGAGTCGGGTCAATTCTGGCGCCAATCGGCGCATATTGGCCATCGACCGGTAACTGGTCTCGGACAGTTTGTAAAACGCTAGCTTGATCAGGATGGTCAGGAAGATAATGGCCCAGCCCCAGTTGCCAACGACTCCGTGAATCGCCTTCAGCAACCAGAACAGCGGCTCGGCGATAATAGTCAACTTGCCGTAATCGACGGTCAGATGCAAATTGGGAGCAACTTTGTCCAACACTTTGGGCAGTTTCGGCCCCACATACAACCGCGTGTGGAAATCGCCAGTCGCGCCCGCTGGGATGCTTTGCACCGCGCTGGTCATGCCGACAACATAGCGATGACCGTCAATCGCCTTGGTGTAAAACGTATCGGTCTCGCCGGCGTTGGGAATCCACGCTCCAAGGAAATAATGCTGAATCATAGCGATCCAGCCATCCTTAACAGTCTGGTTCAACGGCTCTTTGGCGATCTGATCGAAGGAAACCTTCTCATAACGCTGTTCGGGCGTCGAAATCACCGCCCCGGTATAAGTAGTCACGCCGCCGCCAAAAAAACCGCGCTTGGTCTTCGGCGGCGTGCGCTGGAATTGCCGGTACTGACTGCCCTGCCAATCGTTAGCGCTGCCGTTCTCGACGCGCTGGTTCAATTCCACCAGGAAACTGCCGTGCCGAAAGGTATAGGTCTTGACCACCTTCACTCCAGAAGGGTCCGACCAGTTCAACCGGACTTCCAGCGTATCCTGTCCATCCGCCAACTGGTATTCGCTCTGCTCAGCCGTAAACGGAGCGTAATGGTTCGGCGCGGGACCGTCATGCAACGCTACCAGTCCCGATTGAGCGATGAACAGATCCGGGCCGCTGTCCTTCAGCAACTGAAACGGCTGATCAGGCTGTTGCACCGATTCCGGGTAGGTGCGCAGACCCACCCGGCGCAGGTCGCCGCCGATTGTGTCGATTTCCGCCTCGAACATGTCTGTCGTCACGCGCACCCGTGAGCCGCTGCCCAGCGCCTGGGAAACGATGCCTGGCGCTGGGGCCGCTGCGGGCACATCCTGTCCGGGAGTGATCGAAGGACCGGCAGGGACCGCCGGACTGGCGGGACTCGCCGGCGCGGTAGCGACCGGTGTCGGTGGAGGGTATTTTCTAGCCTGGAATTCCAGCCAGTTCTGCCAGAGCAGAAACAGCACAAACCCCAGAGCAGCAAACAGCAACAAACGTTGGTTTTCCATTAACGGTCCTTCGGAAAGGGTTCAGGAACAGGATCGACGCCGCCGGGCTGCCAGGGGTGGCAGCGTAGCAGGCGCCGGATCGCCAACCAGCCCCCACGCAACACACCATACTGTTCAATGGCTTCGCGGGCATATTGGGAGCAGCTTGGATAAAAACGACAATGATTGCCCAGCAGGGGGCTGATGAACAATTGATAGATGCGAAGCAGCGCGATCAGGATGGCGCGCATGGCGGGGCAAGTCTCTGCCAATGCCGTTGCAAGGAAGCAAACAGGAGCGCATTTTCCTGTTGCGCCGCACTATTACGGCCCATCACCACCCAGTCCATGCCGCCAAGCTGGGATTGATGATGACGAAAGCTTTCGCGCACGATTCGCTTAATGCGGTTACGCGCCACAGCTGACCGAGCGATCTTGCGGGAAATCGCCATCCCCAGTCGGGAATGGCCCAAACCGTTGGGATGGGCTAACACGGTAAAATAACGATCACTGGACTTGACCGGGCGGGCAAAGACCTCAGCAAAAACCGCTGGACCGCTCAGCCGGACGCGGCGAGGAAAACCCGCGCCGCCGCCGTCCGTGCAATCAGGGCGCGAGGCGGGCACGGCCCTTGGCGCGGCGCGCCTTCAGAACTCGACGTCCCCCGGTCGTGGCCATTCGGGCGCGAAAACCGTGGGTGCGCTTGCGATGAATGATGCTGGGCTGGAAAGTCCGCTTCATAATGATTCCTTAAAGATGCAGGTCAAGACAGAATTTGCGCTTTTTGGCGAAAAGCGAGAAATTATTGATGTGGAGCTAAATTTGTCAAGTTAAATGGTTTGCGTTTTGAAGTCAGGGATACTCACCTTTATCCGTCAACCCATTGATATCTCACCAACAACCTTGCCTGGTTTTTAGGGAACGCTACTCGTGGACCATAACTTGTGGAAAACCTGCCAGGATTGCCTGGAACGTGAATTGTCCGAACAACAGCTAAGCACCTGGATCCGGCCACTGCACGCGCAGGAAGAAGCTGGCGTTCTGCTCTTGCTGGCGCCAAATCGTTTCGTCCTCGACTGGGTCAAGAAGCATCATTTGAAGCAGATTCAGGCAGTGCTCGCCCGATTGCAGCCCGAACAGCCTCCAGAGGTGCGCCTGGAAATCGGCGGCAGCGACGTCTCGCTCGCGCCAATCACCTCCATCGAGGAGTCGCCAAAGAAGGAATTCATTAGTGAATCCAAAACGGAAACGACTGAATTGCTAAAAAGCGGTGTCCTCAACGCCGATTTCACATTCACCACCTTTGTCGAGGGCAACTCCAACCAGATTGCCCGGGCCGCCTGCCTGCAAGTGACCGAGAACCCAGGTAAAGCCTACAATCCGCTGTTCATTTATGGGGGTACCGGGCTCGGAAAAACTCATCTTATTCATGCGGTTGGAAATATGTTACGCGAACGTAATCCCGAATCCAGGGTGGTCTACCAGAATTGCGAATACTTTGTGGCCGACATGGTACGTTCCCTGCAACATAACGCCATCAACGAATTCAAGCGCCGCTACCGCTCGCTAGACGCCCTGTTAATCGACGATGTGCAATTCCTGGCCGGCAAGGAGCGCTCCCAGGAAGAATTCTTCTACACTTTCAATAGCTTGCTGGAAAGCCGCCAACAAGTCATCCTCACCTGCGACCGCTACCCTAAGGAAGTCGACGGGTTGGAAGACCGGCTTAAATCCCGGTTTGGCTCCGGCCTGACCGTGGCCATTGAACCGCCGGAACTGGAAACCCGGGTCGCGATTCTCAAGAGCAAGGCTGAACAGACGCAGCTTGAATTACCGGATGAGGTTGCGTTTTTCATCGCCCAGCGCATCCGCTCCAATGTTCGTGAACTGGAAGGCGCATTACGGCGCGTTTACGCCAACGCTCAGTTCACCGGACGGGCTATTACCATCAGCTTCGTCAAGGAAGTGCTTAGCGATCTGCTGACCTTGCAGGACAAATTGGTCACCATTGAAAACATTCAGAAAACAGTAGCGGACTACTACAAAATCCCAGTCAGCGAACTGCTATCAAATAGCCGCTTGCGCACTTTGTCCCGTCCCCGCCAGATGGCGATGGCCCTGACCAAGGAACTCACCACGCTCAGCTTGCCCGACATCGGCGAAGCGTTCGGCGGGCGCGACCATACCACCGTGCTGCACGCCTGCAGAAAGATTCGGGAACTCCAAAAGCGCGAACTGCAAATCCGAGATGATTACACAAATTTGCTCACAACCCTCACTAACTAGGAAAATACCTGTGGATAACTGCTGTGGATAAGTGGATAACTTTTTGAATAGTGTTTATATAGCCTTTTTATAGTTTGTAATTTATTTCATAAAAATAAGTAAAATCAATATTATAAATCATAATAATCCGGTTTTTGTCCTATAATTAATAAAATTGACTGTAATTTATTTCATAAAAATAAGTAAAATCAGTATAATATTATGTAAAATATGTATTTTTTCAGGTTTTTATCCGAAATTGAATGCTAACCATGAAAAATTGGCGAAATAGCCTGTGGATAACTCTGTGGATAACTTTGCCATTTCTGTGGATAACTCGGCCTAACCTGTGGATAACTTTTTCGGTCAAAAAAAGTTATCCACAGGAAAATCGACTTATCCACATTTTATCCACAGGGTTATCCACAGGCAAAACTCGTGTAGCTTATTGATGATAAAAGATAAAAAAAAGTTATCCACAAAAATTGCCCTCCCTAATAATAATAATCTTTTAAATATAAAAAATAATTATTGATTGACCCCGTTTGGAGCGCGTCAACAAAAGCTAAATTTTTAAAACCCCTGACCTTGGTCGGGAATTAGCCCCCACCCGCTGGACCGTTGCCACGGGTTTTGAAAACACCTTCGGGAGAAACGCATGAAACTGGAAGCCAAGCGCGAGCAATTGCTCAAACCGCTTCAACACGTCATCGGCGCAGTCGAGCGTCGGCAAACACTGCCGATCCTGACCAACGTGCTTCTAGCGGCGCGAGAGCACGATTTGACGATGACGGCTACTGATTTGGAAGTCGAATTATCCGCGCGAACAGAACTGGCTGTGGAAACGCCTGGCGAGATTACCTTGCCCGCTCGACGTCTGCATGACATCCTGCGGGCCTTGCCGGAAGACGCGACGGTAGTGCTCAGCGGCGAGGGGGATAAGGCAACCGTGCGTTGCGGACGCAGCCGCTTTACCCTGGTCACGCTGCCCGCCGCCGATTTTCCCACGCTGGAGGATTTGCCTTTCGAGGGCGATATCCGCCTGCGCCAGGGCGACCTGCGCGGCATGATCGAGCGCACCCACTTCGCCATGGCTCAGCAGGACGTGCGCTACTACCTGAACGGCCTGCTGCTGGAGACCGCGCCCGGCGTGATCCGGCTGGTGGCGACGGATGGCCACCGGCTGGCGTTCCAGGAGTTGAAAGCCGAAGTTGATGTCGCAGAAACCCGCCAGATCATCGTGCCTCGCAAGGGAATTCTGGAGCTGTTGCGGCTACTGGCCGACAGCGACGCCGAAGTCGTGCTTAATCTCAGCGTCAACCACATTCGGTTGGTGCTTGGCGAAATTCGCTTTACCTCCAAGCTGATCGACGGCAGGTTCCCGGATTATCAACGCGTCATTCCTCGCGAGAGCGGTCGGGTCGTCATCGCCGACCGGATGGCGTTGCGCAGCGCACTGGCCCGGACCGGCATCGTACTCAACGACAAAACTCAGGGGATCAACTTGCAACTGGAGGACTGGATTTTGCGGGCAAAGGCGCGCAATCCCGACCAGGAAGAGGCCGAGGAGGAAGTTGAGATCAACTACAACGGCGGTGCTCTGGAGATCGGCTTCAACGTGATTTATCTGCTCGACGCCTTGGGTGCCTTGAATGGCGAGTTAGCCAAACTATCATTTTCCGATGCCGCCAGCAGTTGCCTGATTGAGGAGGCCGAGGGCGAAGGTGGACGCCATGTCATCATGCCCATGCGGCTTTGAGAAACTTCAGGCGCTGGGAGTGAGTGCGGATGCGCATCGAGACTCTCGACATCTCCGGTTTTCGCAACTTGTGCAGCATTCGTCTGGAGTGTTCGCCCGGTTTGAATCTGGTCATTGGCCCGAACGCCTCCGGCAAGACCAGTTTGCTGGAGGCGCTTTATTTTCTGGGACGGGGACGTTCGTTTCGCACCCGCCAGCCCCAGGAGCTGATCCAGACCGGTGAGCCAGTTTTCCGGGTCGTTGCGATTTTGCAAACCGCCGAGGGTCGGCGAGTGCCGGTGGGCCTGGAGCGCGATGCACGCGAACTGACAGCGCGCATTGGCGGCGTTCCGACCCGGTCGCTGGCGGACCTGGCCCGGCAGACGCCGGTGTTGCTGCTGAATCCCGACAGCCATCGTTTGCTGGAAGACGGGCCGCAACAGCGGCGGCGCTTCATGGACTGGGGATTGTTTCACGCCGAGCCAGGGTTCTTCGACGCCTGGCGTCGCTACAACAGCGCGTTGCGCCATCGCAATGCGGCGCTGCGGTCCGGCGCTGCGAATCGGGTGGTGGATGCCTGGGATGGCGAGTTGACGGCGGCGGCTATTCTCGATCGGATGCGCGAAACCTTCTGTAAGGCCCTGGAAGGCGTTTTAAGGCGATTTATTGGGGAGACCCTGGTTGGGCTAGAGGTCGGAGTTGATTATCGCCGTGGTTGGCCTCTGGAGCCGTCTGAACGCGATTTCCCTGAGTGGCTTCATGTGGGGCGTGATCAGGATCGTCAGCAGGGTTATACCCGGCTCGGCCCACATCGCGCTGACTTTGCCATTCGCATCGATGGCCGCCCACCTTCCGAAGCGCTGTCGCGTGGTCAGCAAAAGCTGCTGGTGATTGCCCTGGTGCTGGCGCAGGCGGAACTGTACCATCGTCACGTTGGCGATTCCTGTATCCTACTGATCGATGATTTGCCAGCGGAACTGGATGCCGATAATCGGGTGCGGGTCATGCGCGTCCTGGCGACGCTTGACGTGCAGTTGTTCATTACCGCCATTGAGCCGGGATTGCTGGACACTGCTCTTTGGCGGGAAAATCGGACTTTCCAGCTTTCCCAAGGCGAATGGGCGACGGGTTAGCGGTAGATTAGCGTGAGTGTGGAAGCCGGACAAATTCATGAGCAACTTCCTGTTTCCGCTCGTGGAACCTGATACCTGATACCTGGAATTCTGAACCATGCATAACCATCAACGCAACTTTCTCGACCTAGCCATTGACCGGGGCGTATTGCGCTTTGGCGAATTTACTCTCAAATCCGGGCGAATCAGCCCCTATTTTTTCAATGCGGGCCTGTTCAACAGTGGCGCAGCCTTGGCGCGGCTGGGCCGTTGTTACGCGGCGGCGATCAACGAAGCTGGATTGGAATTCGATGTCTTGTTCGGACCCGCCTACAAAGGAATTCCGCTCGTCGCCGCCGTTGCCGTTGCGTTGGCCGAACAGCAGGGGCGCGACCTGCTTTGGTGCTTTAACCGCAAAGAAGCCAAGGATCATGGCGAAGGGGGGCTGATCGTCGGCGCTCCGCTCCAGGGCCGCGTTTTAATCGTGGACGATGTCATCACCGCCGGCACCGCCATTCGCGAGACGATGCATATTCTGGCCGCGCATGGGGCAACGCCTGCCGGGGTCATCATCGCCCTGGATCGTCAGGAACGGGGTCAAGGGGCATTATCGGCTGTGCAGGAAGTCGAACGCGATCAGGGTATTTCCGTGACATGCATCATCACTCTGAACGATTTGATCGCCTATCTGGCTGACCGACCAGAATATGCGCAATATCTGGAACAGATGCGTGATTATCGGAAACGGTATGGAATTGCTGATTAAGCGAGGCTAAAAATCTATGACTCAAGCGTTAAATCCCTCTTTGAAAAACCAGGTCGCGCTAATCACTGGCGGAGGGCGGGGCATCGGCGCGGCGACCGCTGAGGCGTTAGCGAATAAAGGCGCTCAGGTAATTGTCGCCAGCCGCACTCAGGAAGAACTCAGCGCTACGGTTGACCGGATACGCGCCAGTGGACTGAGCGCTTCCCTAATAACGCTTGATGTCGCCGATGAGGCTACTGTAGAAGCGGCGTTTGCGAAAATCGCCACGGACTTTGGTCGATTGGACCTCCTGGTCAACAACGCCGCCATGATGTTAAGTGGGCCGTTCGCCGAACTGGCAATGAACGACTGGGATCATTTGATGGCGGTCAACCTGCGCGGCGCGGTGTTATGTGCGCAACAGGCGTTTCGACTGATGCGCGAGCGCGGCGGCGCCATCGTTAACGTGTCTTCATTGGGCGGCGTGTCGGGGACGGAGAAGTTCCCCGGCTACGCAGCTTACACCGTCAGCAAGTTTGCCCTGACCGGCTTAACTGAGGCGTTGGCCGCCGAAGGGCGGGATTGTGGAATTCGCGTCAATGGCGTAGCGCCGGGGGCGGTGGATACCGCGATGTTGCGGCAAGCCGCGCCGCATTTGCGCACCCGCACCGGTCCAGCGGATGTCGCCAAGGTGATTGCTTTCCTGTGTGACCCAGCCGAATCCGGATGCATGACCGGGGCAACGCTGGTCATTAACAGTAATCTGTAGCTGGCAGCGTTAATTTCGCAACCACGCCGGTCGCTTTTCCACTCTGATCCAAAAGGTTATCTACTGCAATGTTTCCGCCGTGCAGGTGCGCCACTTCCCGAACAAACGCTAATCCCAGTCCCGTGCTTTTGCGCCCGGTGTCCGGGCGGGGCAGCGAGTAAAACCGTTCAAATAGCCGTTCGTGGGCATAGTCGGGGATAGCGCCGCCGCTGTTGGCGACCGTCAATCGCCAGGCGTCGTCGAGCCTTTCGGCGTCCAGGGTAACGATGCCCTGATCCGGCGTGAAATCGAGCGCATTGTCCAGCAAATTGCCCATCGCCTGGGCGATTAGAAACGATTCGCCAAGCACCATAGCGTTTTCCGGGATTCGTTGGTCAATGCGCAACTGCTTGCGGGCTATGGTCGGTGCGCGGGAGATCAGCAAATCCTCCACAATTCGCCACAGCCATACCGGGCGTTGTTCCTGAAGTTCGCGCCGTTGCTCAACGGTCGCCAGCGCCAGCAGGCGCTCGACCAGTTGTTGCAGCCGCTCCGCTTCAGTGGCCACCAGACTGACGAACCGTTCGCGTTGGGTTGTCGGCAGTTCGTCCTGCAACAATTCCGCAGCGCCGGTAATTGCCGCCAAAGGACTTTTCATCTCATGCGTCAAGGTATGGACATAGCGCTCCACATAATCCCGACCTTCCAACCGGTCGCGCATCGTTGCCACCGCTTCCGCCAGCGCCTGCATTTCCGGGCCGCCGCCCTGGGGAACCGTGACTCGTTGGCCCTCAGCCGCCGCACGGGCGTAAGCCGCGAGACGATGGATCGAACGCGCCAGCGCCCAGGAAAATCCCAGTCCCACCGTCAGCGATACGGCCACCAGCACAGCGGCGGCGCGGCGCAGCTTGGCCTCCGCCCGGTCCACATAGGGTTGGATGCTGGAGCCGGGCTTGGCTACACTCAACACACCGATAATCCGTTCTTCATCCCGAATCGGCGCCGCCACGTACATGACCGAGGTTCGCTCATCATCAGGATTTTCCCGGGTCGTGCGCGCGCCATATTCACCGCGCAAGGTCAGATAAACATCGTTCCAGCGCGAATAATCCTGGCCAACCGCCTGATCGGTAGAATCAAACTGGACGATACCGCGCTCATCGGTAATGTACACCCGATGGTCCAGAGTGTTTTTCACAATATCCCACACCTCGGCGTTGGGGGTCCGCTGTGCATACTCTGCTAATCGGGCTTGAAAACGGCCATTGCTCAGGTTGCCATTCAACACCTCATCCCGAGCCAGCACCGCCAGCAGATTGGCTGTATCGATTAATGTCTCTTCGGTGGCCTGACGGAACGCGGGTTTGATTTCCACGCCCAGAATGTTGAGGGAAAAGTACACGCCGAGGCCGACAATCAGAAAGTAGCCGAGAAACAGTTTAAGACCCAGATGCATGATTGGACTCAGGAATCGTCGCAAACATGGATCGAGTAACCCAGGCCGCGATGGGTGCGAATCGGGTCCAGCGTGGTGTCGATTTCCCGCAGTTTGGCCCGCAGAGTTTTAATGTGCGTATCCACGCTGCGCTCGAAACTGGCGGCTGGATCGGACCAAACATGGTCCATCAATTGCGCGCGGGAAAATACCCGTTCGGGTTGAGCGAGCAGCGTCTTGAGCAGTAAATATTCATAGCGAGTCAAGTCCAGAGGATGGTTGTGAAACCGAATGGTGGCGCGGACTTCATCGACCTCAAACCAGGTCTTGCCGGCATTTGGAGCAATATTAACCTTATCGATGACGGGAGGATTGCGAACGGTGCGTTTCAGAATGGCCTTGACCCGGGCCGCCAGTTCGCGGGGGCTGAACGGCTTGGTCACGTAGTCGTCAGCTCCCAGTTCCAGGCCAAGCACCCGATCCAGCTCGGCATTTCGGGCAGACAGGATGAGCACCGGGATTTCCGAATCGCGCCGCAACCGTTTCAGTAACTCCAGTCCTGAACCGTCGGGCAGTCCCAAATCGAGGATCAGGAGATCACAGGGCGCTGCCGTCAATTCGGCTTCAGCCTCGCAGACCAGGGTCCGCCAGGTCACCTGAAAACCCTCGCTGGTCAGAGCAAATTCAACCACTTCCGCGATGGACGGTTCGTCCTCGATTAACAGGATGCGGGCAGTCATGTTTGCCTCGATTGGGCCAAACCAATAGATTTCTACTCCGGCGCGCAAATTTCCCGACGCTGGATGGCAACGATTGTGCGAAACACTAGAACGGCAACGACCAGTGAGAGAATCGCTAGCAGTCCGATCCCAAGGAGATCAAATATTAAACTAGGCAGGCGGGCGCCCATGATCAATGTGGCCAGGGTCAGCGCCGCTAGTGGGAAAGAGTAAGCCCAGGCGGAGATGAAGAAGGGCAGGCGTAAAAAACGCACGGCGTTGCTCGCCAGGAGCAGGCCCAGGAACAATGCGCTGTAATACAAGATGCGGGCAAAAGCGTCTAGTTCGCCAGTCAACGCGAGATAGGCGATGAAGCCCACCGAGGGCGGCGCCAACAAAATGAACAGGGTCGGCGCTAACCGCACGGGCAGCGGCTCGTGAAAAAACAGTCGATACAGCACGATGGTCATTAACACGATCCAGAACACCAGGCCAATGCTGAAAAAGAACCAGGACAATTCCGGCGAGGCCAGCCGCACCCCGGCAATCGGGATAACAATGTTGCCAACCACCGGAATAAACCAGGCCGGGTTAGCGTGTTTGATATCGTAGTGAGTATGGTGAATCCAACTGCCGAAAATGGCCAGGGTGAATCCCAGATGCAGGAGAGCGCCGGCGATCCACAGCCAGAATGCGGCTTCAGGCGCTCTCTCCAGATACACAATAGCGAGCAGCAACAAGGAAATCGATACAGTAGGGAAAAAGTTAATGCGGATGGGGTGACGCATTTCCATAACGACAGCTTGTGGATAACGCAAGGCTTTCAAGCCATAAAAAATCAGCAAAATAATGAACAAGGCGGTGACTGCGCCACGCAAACCCGCGCTGATGATCGGCGGCGCTCCCAGGACTGCGTGAGCTTTCTGCCAGGCCAGAGTGAGACCGGCTAGACCCATGACAGTTGAGAAAAATGCAATGGGAAAATGTTCGAGACACAAATGCGTGGTTGCCGGGCTGGGTGCGGCAGTCGGCACGGGGGATGTTGGGGAGGCGGTGTTCATGTTATCAATCCTGTGCTACCAAAGATGGAATGCAGTTCGATAGTTATATTAGCATAATCTAATATTATGATGGTCAAGCAGGATGACATGTCCAAGATAATAGGCTTGATCACTTAATTAAAGTCGAACATCGCGTGATCATAGGTAGTTACCTTTAAGCTATGTGAACCCATCCCCATCATCGCGCTATACTTCACCTCCGATCATGACGAGAAAACCTGGGGACAGCTCATGCTCCCCTTTGGCTTTTGGAGGCGCCCGTGCGCGACGTTTCGACTTTCCAGGGACTGATCCTGGCCTTGCAAGATTACTGGGCACGCCAAGGTTGCGTGTTGTTGCAACCCTACGATATGGAAGTAGGTGCGGGAACCTTTCACCCGGCGACCTTCCTGCGCGCCATTGGCCCTGAACCATGGAGCGCCGCTTACGTGCAACCTTCCCGCCGTCCCACCGATGGCCGTTACGGCGAAAATCCCAATCGTCTGCAGCACTACTACCAATACCAGGTCGTTATTAAACCTTCCCCACTGGACTTGCAAGACCTCTACCTCGGCTCGCTCCAGGAACTGGGCCTCGATCCCCTGATCCACGACATCCGCTTTGTCGAGGACAACTGGGAATCCCCGACCCTAGGTGCCTGGGGCTTGGGCTGGGAAGTCTGGCTGAACGGCATGGAGATCACCCAGTTCACCTACTTTCAACAGGTCGGCGGCCTGGACTGCAAACCGGTCACCGGCGAAATCACTTACGGCATCGAACGCATCGCCATGTATCTGCAAGGCGTGGAAAGCGTCTTTGACTTGGTCTGGACCGCTGGCCCGCTGGGTCGGGTCACCTACGGCGATGTGTTTCACCAGAACGAAGTGGAAATGTCCACCTACAACTTTGAACATGCCGACACCACCGCGCTCTTCGTCGCCTTCGACACCTGCGAAGCCGAAAGCAAACGCCTGATTGAACTCGGCCTGCCCCTGCCCGCTTACGAAATGACGCTCAAAGCCTCTCATACCTTTAACCTGCTGGACGCCCGCAAGGCCATCTCGGTCACCGAGCGGCAACGTTTCATCCTGCGCGTCCGCACCTTAGCGCGCGCCGTTGCTCAAGCCTACTACGATGCCCGCGCCGTCCGGGGTTTTCCCATGTGTCAGTCCGTCGCTGCTGCGCGTCTGGAGGCCGCCCATGCCTGACATCCGCGATCTGCTGATTGAAATCGGCACCGAGGAATTGCCGCCCAAAGCCTTGTCGACGCTGTCCGAAGCGTTTGAACAAGGCATTCGCGAAGGGCTGGAAAAAGCGGACTTAACCGGCGGCGAGATCCATCGTTTCGCCACCCCGCGCCGGCTGGCTGTCCTTGTCGACCATCTGCCGGTGCGCCAGCCCGACCAGCAACTGGAACGGCGGGGACCGGCCCTGAGCGCCGCCTTTGGTCCAGATGGTCAACCGACCAAAGCCGCCGAGGGCTTCGCCCGCTCCTGCGGCGTCACTGTGGCGCAATTGCAAAAGCAGCAAACCGACAAGGGCGTCTGGCTCGTACACGTCAACCATGAACCCGGCGCTGCTACGACGGAGCTGATTCCGGGTATTGTCGAAGCAGCGCTAGCCAATCTACCCATTCCCAAACGGATGCGCTGGGGTGATCGCGACGACGAGTTCGTGCGCCCGGTGCATTGGGTGGTATTGTTGTTCGGCGATGAAGTGATCCCGGCGACGATCATGGGTGTCCAAACCGGTCGGGAAACGCGCGGCCATCGCTTTCATCATCCACGCCCGATTCGCCTGACCGTTCCCATCCGCTATGCTCGGACTCTGGCGACCGAAGGCAAAGTGATTGCCGATTTCAACGAACGCCGTGCGGCCATCCGGACGCAAGCCGAAGCAGTCGCTGCCGAGTTGGGCGGCGTGGCGGTCATCAAACTGGAACTACTGGATGAGGTCACAGCGCTGGTCGAATGGCCGGTGGCGCTGGCCGGCAATTTTGAACGACGCTTCCTGGACGTGCCCGCCGAAGCGCTAATCAGCACCATGCAGGATAACCAGCGCTACTTCCCGGTAGTGGATGTCCACGGTCGATTATTGCCCCATTTCATCACCATCGCCAACCTGGAAAGCCAGGATCCAGATCAGGTGCGCGCTGGTAATGAGCGCGTCATCCGTCCGCGCTTCAGCGATGCCGAGTTTTTCTGGAATCAGGATCGCAAGCAGCCACTGGCTACGCATATTGAGACGCTCAAACATGTGGTGTTCCAGCATCAACTCGGCAGTCTGGCTGATAAAAGCGACCGAGTGGCTCGCTTGGCGCGCTTCATCGCCGAACAACGCCATAACAACACCGACTGGGCGGAACGGGCCGGACGGCTGGCCAAATGCGATCTGATGACGCAAATGGTGCAGGAATTTCCCGAACTGCAAGGCATCATGGGCCGTTACTACGCCCTGCACGATCAGGAAGCGTCCGAAGTCGCTCAAGCCATCGAGGAACACTACCTGCCGCGTTTCGCGGGCGACCGGTTGCCGGCAACCGACACGGGACGCAGCATCGCCCTGGCTGACCGGCTGGATACGCTGATCGGTATCTTTGCCATTGGCCAAGCACCGTCCGGCGCAAAGGACCCTTTCGCGCTGCGCCGTGCTGCGCTTGGCGTCTTGCGTATCTTGATCGAAGGCAAGCTGGATCTGGATTTGCGCGCGCTACTGGAACACGCTGCCGCGAACTTCGATATCTCCCTCCACGCCAAACCCGCGATTGAGACTGTCCTTGCATTCATGATGGACCGGTTGCGCGGTTACTATCTGGATCAGGGCATTCATCCAGATACGTTTGAAGCCGTGCTGGAATGCCAGCCGACTCGTCCCCTGGATTTCGATCATCGCGTGCGAGCGGTCAGCGCTTTTCGCCAATTACCGGAAGCCGCCAGCCTATCGGCTGCTAACAAACGCATCCGCAATATCCTGCGCAAAATCGAAACCGCGTTGCCCTTTGAGGTTCGCCCTGATTTGCTGAAAGAAGAAGCGGAACAGGCGTTGGCTGGCCAGCTCGTGGAACTCTCCTCGGAGGTGATACCGCTGATGGAAGCCGGTCTGTACGGGGAGGCTCTAAACCGACTAGCTACTCTGCGTGAGCCGGTCGATCAATTCTTCGATCAGGTGCTGGTGATGGCGGAGGATCCTGTAGTACGCGATAACCGGATTGCATTGCTGAACGAACTCGGTAGCCTGTTTTTACGCGTAGCGGATTTCTCACGCTTACAGGATTGAAGAAGGCATCAGGGGGCAGGCATCAGGTATCTGCCAAAACTTGGAATCTGCTCATCGTTTCACGTGGAACAAGAGAACCTGCAACCTGCAACCTGCAACCTGGAGCCTGCAACCTGAAACCGGAACCTTCCCTGGTTCCACGTGAAACACTTTAGCCTTTAGCCTTGAATGAACATGAAATTGATTATTTTGGACCGTGATGGCGTGATCAACGAAGATTCCGACGCCTTCATTAAATCTCCGGATGAATGGGTACCGATTCCTGGCAGTTTGGAAGCCGTGACCCGGCTCAGTCATGCCGGTTATCGAGTCGTGGTTGCGACCAATCAATCTGGCGTGAGTCGGGGATTATTTGATCTGGAAACACTCAATCTCATCCACAAAAAAATGCATCGATTAGCGCAGGAAACCGGTGGTTTAATTGATGCGATATTTTTCTGCCCGGACATCGATGAGGCCAATCCCTATCGCAAGCCTAATCCAGGTATGTTCCTGGAAATCAGCCGGCGCTTAAAATGCGAACTGCAAGGTGTGCCAATTGTCGGGGATAGCTTGCGCGACATCCGGGCTGCTCGTGCGGCGAATGCATGGCCCCTGCTGGTGCGCACCGGCAAAGGCGCGACAACTCTGGAACAGGAGGCCGAAAGTTGCGCGAATGTTCAAGTCTTCGATGATCTAGCTGCGGTAGCCGATTATCTCATCGCTATGCAATGAAGGGGCGCCGATCCTGCAAACCATGTCTACTCACGCCTCTGCTCAACCCGTGACTTTGAACCTGTTCCTGCGTTCGCTACTGTTTTCATGCGGTATGGTGACGTCGACAGTGATCGTGGCTTCGTTGGTAATCTTGAGTTTTCCCATGCCCTTCCGTTGGCGTTATCGCTTGTCCCAACTTTGGTCCCGTTTCAATATTGGGTGGTTGCATCTTACCTGTCAGATTGATTACCAACTTGTCGGCATCGAACATATTCCTGACCGTCCGGTCGTCGTCATGGCCAAGCATCAATCCACCTGGGAAACACTATTTTTCCACCAATGTCTGCCGCCAATCGCGTGGGTTCTCAAACGTGAGTTGTTTTGGATACCTTTCTTTGGCTGGGCGTTGTGGCTGCTACGACCAATCGCCATTGACCGTCAGGCAGGTGCCTCGGCGGTCAAGCAAGTCATCCGGCAGGGTGTGGAATATCTTCATCAGGGACAATGGGTGTTGATCTTTCCCGAAGGCACCCGGGTTGCGCCGGGAGTTCGTAAGCGCTATGGCATGGGAGGCGCCGTGCTGGCGGTGCGCAGCGGCTGTCCCATCTTGCCGGTCGCGCTCAACACAGGGAAGTTTTGGCCACGCGGGGGATTTATCAAACGCCCTGGAACCATTCAAGTGGTCTTTGGCCCTTTGCTCGCTAGCACTGGTCATTCACCCCAGGATTTGACCCAACAGGTGGAAGACTGGATTGAAAAGACGATGGAACGTATTGAGGAAGAGAGCGCCTTCTCTCACAACCCCTCTCCCAGCAGCAGCGAGCGAGGGGAGTGAATGATTGCCCATCGACTATTCGCTACTCGCTACTTGCTGTTTGGAAGCACTCAACGCCATATTCAATTCCGCCAGTCGTTCCGGCGAGCCGATATCGCGCCAGCCGCCTCGGTAATGCTCGCCGCTGACCTGGCCCATCGTTATCGCTCTGCGTAACAGAGGGCCTAATGGGAACCGGCCCGGTTGGCAATCCTTAAACAACCCAGGGCGCAGAACGCTGATGCCACTAAAGGTCAGGCGTGGCGATGGCTGTTCCATGACCCGTCTATTCTCCAGTAGGGCAAAATCGCCCCCAATGTGATGCTGTGGATTGTCTACCAGCACCAGATGCGCCAGACCGTTGGGCGTATCCAGTAATTGGGTGAAAGGATAATCCGTCCAGATATCGCCGTTGATGACTATAAAGGATTCCTGACCGAGCAGAGGCAAAGCCTGAAAGATGCCGCCGCCGGTTTCCAGCGCGCCGGGCGGTTCCGGCGACCAGGCGATGTTCAAACCCCATGCGCTGCCGCTCCCCAGCGCCGCCGGCAACTGTTCACCCAGATGACCCGTATTGATCACGACCTCGACAATGCCGGCTACCTGCAGTCTTTCCAGGTGATGGACAATTAACGGTCGTCCAGCCACCGGTAGTAACGGTTTAGGCGTATGGTCAGTTAAGGGACGCATCCGCTCTCCGCGTCCGGCAGCCAGGATCATTGCTTTCATCGCAGAAAATCCGCCGGTCTCCAGCGATCCACGCCCCGTACCCGTAACAGGCGGCATAAATCAGCCATTATGGGATAACGGTTCGCCACTTCCAAAACGTAGCCCAGGGTGCGCGGAATATCGGGTAAATAACCTGCTTTGCCGTCGCGTAAATTGAGACGGGCGAAGATACCGGTTGCTTTGAGGTGACGTTGGATGCCCATCAGATCGAACCAGCACAGAAATTGATCGGCATCCTCCAGCCCGGTCATGCCGAGCGCCCGCAACCGCGCCCGGTGATCCAGCACCCAAATCTCTACCTGCTCGCGCGGCCAAGCGATATAGCAATCGCGCAGCAGCGAGACCAGATCGTAAGTGACAGCGCCGACAACTGCATCCTGGAAATCCAGCACGCCTGGGTTATCCAGATCCGTGATCATCAGATTACGGGAGTGATAGTCCCGGTGAACCCAGACACGCGGTTGCGCCAAGGCGTTATCCGTCAACACAGCAAAGGCTTGGTCGAGAATATGGTGTTCATCCGCACTGAGTTCCAGACCCAGCAATTTCCCCAGGAACCACTCGCGGAACAATTCCATCTCCCGATGCAACAACGCAGAATCGTAGGGGGGTAGCAATGACGAAGCCGGATCACCGCCGACTTGCAACCGCGCCAGCGCTTCAAGCGCATCCGCATACAGGTTGGGAACGCTCTGCTGATCCAGTTCAGCCAAATACTGGCGGGAACCCAAGTCGGTCAATAATAACAATCCCAGATCGAGATCACTGGCTAACACTTCTGGCGTATTCAATCCTAATGTGCGCATAGCTTGGGCAATCGCGACAAAGGGCCGGCAATCTTCCTTATCCGGAGGCGCGTCCATAACGATGTGCGTCTGGTCATCACACCAAACCCGGAAGTAGCTGCGGAAACTGGCGTCGCTGGAGGCAGGGGCAATCCGGCGGGGACTCATTGCTAAAACTTCATTTAGCCACTCACGCAGCACTTGCTCACGATCACTCACAAAATTGACTCCATCCTTTAAGATATCGGGTATCAGGTATCGGGTATCGGGCGTCATATTTCCGCCAAAATCTGGAATCTATCCATGGTTTCACGTGAAACATGAATTCGTGAAACCTGGAGCCTGAAACCTGATACCTCATACTTGATTGCAGCAAAGCTCAATCTATGCGATGTTAAGGCACTTCCATCAACACGTAAAATTCTGCTCCGTGACGCCGTATTATCCAACATTTATTATCGGCGCCATGCTGGTCTTGTCATCATTGACCAGCGTACAGGCGCAATCTACTAACCCGTTCAATCCCTGGGCGCGTTGCGAACCCGACGCACTTGCGTTGGACATCGTTCCTGCATTGCCGAATGCGCCTCCGTCAGATGAGTCGCCACTCCAGGCGGATGCTGATCGGGTCGAATCCTCTCCTAATCAATCGGTGCTGGAAGGCAAGGTCAACCTGTTCCGTGGGAGCCAACAGTTGCGCGCTAATCAGATTATCCTGGAGCGTCCTGATAATCGGGCTCGGATTGAGCAGGGGTTTATCTATGGCGATCCAGATCAAGCCATCCGTGGCCAGCAGGCCGAGGTCGATTTAAATAACGAAACCGGCTGGTTTAAGGATGCGGATTATTATCTGCCGAGCCGTAATGCCCAGGGTCATGCAGATGAAGTACGCATGGATCGGCGTCAGCAACGCAGCCAGCTTGAGGATGCGACCTATTCCACCTGTCCGCGCGACCAGGAATTCTGGAAGTTGCGCGCGCGCGATCTGGAACTGGATCAGGCCAGCGGCCGTGGTTCAGCCACCCACATCAGCATCGCTTTCCATGATACCCCATTGCTCTATTTTCCCTATTTGTCCTTCCCTATCACCGATGAACGGCAGTCAGGGTTCCTGTTTCCGCGTCAGGGTTACAGCAGCGAGACCGGTTTCGATCTGCAGGTCCCCTATTACTGGAATATCGCGCCTAACCGTGACATGACGATTACGCCACGCCTGATGACGGCGCGTGGGCTGTTGCTGGGCGCGGAATACCGCTATCTGTATCCCGGTCGCCAGGGAGAAATCGACGCTGAGTATATTCCGCACGACCGTCGCTACGATGGCGATCGTGGCTCGTTCAAGATCAGCGACCGCGCCGCGCCATTGCCGAACTTTTATACAGACCTGGGTTATGAATACGTTTCCGACGACGATTATCTGCGGGACCTGAACAATAATCTGGAGTTTCTAACCGTCAATTATCTGGAGCGCCATCTGGACGCTCGTTATGAAGGAAATAACTGGCGTGCGTTGGCGCGCGTCCAGGGTTACCAGATTCTAACGCCGGAATTATTCGCCACCACGGGCAAGCCCTATCAGCGTCTGCCACAACTGCTGTTCGATGGCGCATGGCCAACCGGCGCGGGTGGCTTCGACTATGGACTCTACGGCGAATTCGTGCATTTCGAGCAATCCGATGTGGTCACCGGGGGACGCCTGGATTTGTGGCCGACCATCGGCTGGACCCTGCAAAAGCCCTGGGGTCATCTTAAGCCCGAGGCCGCTTTTCGTTATACCGGCTACCAACTCGACAATACCGAACCGAATGCCGATGATGCGCCCTCGCGCAGTGTGCCCATACTCAGCCTGGACAGCGGCCTGACTTTTGACCGGCCCCTGCAAGCTCACTGGCTGGGCGTTGCTTCGGGAACGCAGACCCTCGAACCTCGGCTGTTCTATCTTTATGTCCCCTATCGCAGTCAGGATAACATCCCACTGTTCGACAGCAGCCGGATGGATCGTGACCACGACTGGCTGTTCCGCAAGAACCGCTTTATCGGTGCTGACCGCATGGGCGACGCCAATCAGTTGACTGCGGCATTGACCACGCGGATTCTCGATGACGCCAGTGGACGCGAACGGTTGCGCGCCAGTATTGGCCAAATTCAGTACTTTGAGGATCGTCGAGTGACCCTATATCCCGACACACCGCCGGCGACTGAAGACAGTTCAGGATTGATTGCCCAGGGGCAACTGAATCTATCATCTCGCTGGTCGGTGCAGGGCAGCGTGCAACTGGAACCGGATAATCAGGATTTATTACGTGGCGCATTCGATCTGCGCTATTACGCCAATCCTCGACAATTGGTGAATTTATCTTACCTGCTGGACCGCGATCCGTCGGAACAGTCTCCGGATGCCAACGATCAAATTCACTCGCTAGACATATCGCTACTTTGGCCGTTGACTTCGCAATGGCGGGTCATGGCCCGCTGGAATCAAGCCATGAATGTCAGCCGGAATCTTGAAACTCTAGCTGGACTCGAATACGAGGATTGTTGCTGGGCTGTGCGAACGGCCGCCCGTCAGTATCGCGACAGCCCAGTGGATCCCGATGCAAAGACCGGGTTTTACCTGGAATTGGAATTGAAAGGTCTGTCCCGATTAGGTGGAGGTCTTGAAACAGTGTTGCAGAGTTCCATTCTTGGCTATCAACCGATCCGCTATTAGGCCCTACTGCTGATGACCCGCATGAACAAACTGCTTTTTTTCCTGTTGCTTAGTCTGTGCGTCCTGCCTGTTCCCGGTCAGGCGCAACTAGTGTTTGGTCCCGGTCCTGAAGGAACGGCCAGTACTTTGGATGTCATTGTCGCAGTAGTCAACGACGACGTGATTACTCGCAAGGAGCTGGACGCCGCTATGTCGCTGGTCGAACGCCAGATGCGTCAGAACAAGGCGTCGATTCCTCTCAGAGCCGATCTGGAACATCAGGTGCTGGAGCGCCTGATTCTGTCCCAACTGGAATTGCGCACTGCCGAGCGCAACGGAATCACGGTCGATGACGCCACCCTGAATGCCGCGATTGATAATCTGGCCCGGCGCAATAACATGAGTCTGACTCAATTACAGCAAGCGGTCGAAAAGGATGGCATTAGCTTCGCCAAATTCCGCGATGACGTACGTCGGGAATTGATGACTGCTCGATTGCGACAGAAAGCGGTGGACAGCCAGATTCAGATTTCCGATCAGGACGTAGAGAGTGTGCAAACCCAATTAACTGGGCAAATTAATCCAATGAGTGGCGGTCGCGGTCGTGGCGCTGAATATCGTATTGCCCAGATTCTGATCGCTGTGCCGGAAGAGGCTTTCCCAGAGCAAATTGCCACTGCCAAGCGCAAAGCAGAAGATGTACTGGCGCGATTGGGTCAGGGTGAGGATTTTGGGCGGCTGGCCACTAGTGTTTCCGCCGGTCAGCAGGCCCTGGAAGGCGGTGACCTGGGTTGGCGACGCGCAGATCAATTACCGACCTTGTTCACCGATGTCGTACTTAAATTGCAGCCGGGGCAGTTCAGTGAGCTGATTCGCAGTCCAAGCGGATTTCACATCGTTAAACTGCTGGATATGCGAGGCGGCAACGCCTCAAGTCCAGATACCCCGGTCTCGACGGGCGGCAGCATGGATCGTGACCGGGTGCGTGAAGCGCTATTCCGGCGGCGTTCCGACGAAGAGTGGGAGCAATGGCTGCGCCGGTTGCGTGATGAAGCCTACGTCGAGGTTCGCCTGCGCACCGCTCAGTCTGCTACTGCGACGCCATGAGCGTTGCTATTCGGCATTCGCCACGCAAACGCTTTGGTCAACACTTTCTGCACGATCCCGACATTATCGCGCGCATTATTGCAGCGATTCATCCTAAGCCTGGCGAATGTTTGGTGGAAATCGGTCCTGGCCTGGGCGCGCTGACTCGACCGTTATTGCAGGCGGTTGGCGAACTGGATGTCGTGGAACTGGATCGCGATCTGCTGGACCCCCTGCGATCGCGCTGCGCTGGCTTGGGAATGCTGCGCATCCATCAGGCGGATGCATTGAAATTCGATTTCGCTGCGCTGCGTGGTCATAGTCCCCGATTGCGCGTTGCCGGTAATCTGCCCTACAACATCTCCACGCCGCTGTTGTTCCATTTACTGACGCAAGCTGAATATCTCCATGACTTGCACCTTATGTTGCAGCAGGAAGTGGTGGAGCGTATGGCGGCGAATCCAGGCGATCCGGCTTATGGCCGACTGTCGGTGATGTTGCAATACCGTTGTCGAGTGGAGTGCCTGTTCACGGTCGGACAGCAGGCATTTCGCCCCCCTCCCAAGGTTCGTTCAGCCGTCGTGCGCCTGGTTCCACGTGAAACACTACCGGTTGTCGTGCAGGACGAACGGCGTTTTGCTGAAATCGTGCGTCAAGCCTTTTCCCAGCGGCGCAAAACCCTGCGCAACAGTCTTGGCGGTTTGCTGGACGCTGCGCATATTGAAGCCGCTGGCGTCGATTCAAGCATCCGCCCTGAAACCCTCGATTTGGCGGCGTTCGCGGCGTTAAGTAACGTCTTATAGTCAAACAGTTTTTTGTTAGTTATTATATAATAGAGAAACTAGTGGGCTGACACAGAAGTTTTGACAGGTAGCGGTGGGTGCCCTATGGTTGAGATCAACAGGAGGAATCACCATGGCCCACAAGTATCTGGTTGATCTAACTGAAGAGGAGCGGGAAGACCTGCTG
>Ga0209607_1000392_pt1 | contig 39472 bp, 29 predicted proteins | sample AD_UKC117_MetaG_FD_184413 | JGI IMG/M metagenome (GOLD analysis project Ga0209607, IMG submission 184413) | Active sludge microbial communities of municipal wastewater-treating anaerobic digesters from Hong Kong - AD_UKC117_MetaG (SPAdes)... | ecosystem: Engineered > Bioreactor > Anaerobic >... | reverse complement strand
AAACTGGAAGGATTTGAAGATTTCCATTTTCATATGCTGAGACACACATTTACCAGCAATCTGCTCTCCAATGGTGCAGCACCGAAAGATGTGCAGGAACTGCTCGGGCACTCTGACGTAAGTACCACAATGAACATCTACGCTCACTCTAAAAGGGAAGCGAAACGAACTTCCGCAAGACTGCTTGATAAGGTGGTCGGGGAAGCCTAAACAAAAAGTTTCCCTTGTTTCGGCTCATAAGGGCAAAAACAAGGGAAAATACATAAGGAACGAACATTAAAATGCCGATTTTCCTTGAAAACACAAGGGTTTCGGAGGATTAAATAGATAAACTTGAATTTGAAGGGGTTAATGATTGATGGATCAAAAGAAAAGTACCATTCTGTTAGTAGATGATGATTTGATGAATTTGACGATTTTGTCTTCATTGCTTGAGGAAAAATACAATCTGATGATTGCCCGTGGGGGAAAGCAGGCGTTGGATATCATAGAAACAGGCCCATTGCCGGATCTGGTTTTGCTGGACATCATGATGCCGGATCTTGACGGGTATAGTGTGTGTACCCTTCTCAAAAGTGAAGAGGCCACCAAGGATATTCCGGTCATCTTCATTTCAGCTATCGGGCATTCGATGGACGAAGAGGAGGGGCTAAACCTGGGAGCGGTTGATTTCATCAAAAAGCCGTTTGTCCCTTCCATTGTTTTAGCCCGTGTTGATACACAGTTGAAACTCGCAAATTCGCTAAGGGAATTGAAAGATCTATATTCCAAATCAACGATCATGAATCGGCTGATTAAATACAAAAATCATCAAATCGAGATGATTCTCAACCATTCGGGGGAAGGATATATGGTTCTTGATCAGGATCTGATCGTGCAGTCGGAGTATTCAAAAGAATGCGATAAAATCTTTGGTTTCGAAATAAGCGGCAAGCGTATTTTGGAGGTCTTTAATGGTTTTTCCGGTTACGATCCGAAAGCCGACACTGAAATTTTGACTGAATTATTCGAGCTGAGTGATAGGGAATTGAGAGAAAAAGTCGATGTGTATCTTGAATTATTACCGGAGGAATTGGAGAAAGCCGGGCAAATTTACAATGTGAGATATAACATGATCATGACGGAGAATATCGGAAAACGGCTGTTAATCGTTTTAAAGAACATCACCGAAAAAAAGCAACTGCAACAGCGTTTGGATGATGAGCGGAAAAAACTGCGGATGATCGTCAATATCGTTACGAATATAGACAATTATCGGTCAATTTTGAACAAAGCGATGACCTTTTTCGGCAGAACGATTTTTGAAGGGGTTGAAAAAGGAGAATATTGCTATTTGTTGAATATTTACATCCAAACCCACACATTAAAGGGATTATTTGGACAATACAATATTCAGCCGATTTATAACGTGCTGGATAAACTTGAAATCCTTCTCGACAGCATCCATGAAGACCTTTCAGAATCACAATCTCGACAATTGGTCAACGATATCAAAGAACTTGACATCGTGAATTGTATCAAGAGAACCAACGAGAAGATTGAAGAAACCATCGGCTTTGAAATGCTATCTGATGCCTGTTTTAACAATCATTTCATCGTGAATCAGAATAATTTGGAACGGATTAAAGAGAAAATCATGGCGGATTCCTGTATCGAAGGAAAGGATGTCATCTTAGCACAAATTGATCAGCTTAAATACATCAGTCTTTGTAATACCTTAAGGAGTTTGTGTGAGTATTCTAAAAAACTTTCCATGGAACTTGGCAAAGAAAAGGTCATCACCCGGATAAAAGGGGAGGATGTTTTTTTGGATCCGGTTCATTTCGGACCTTTTTTGGATTCTTTGGTGCATCTTTTCAGAAACATCGTGGATCATGGGATCGAACCACCCCAAGACCGTTATCGTAAAGGGAAAGAACTTGCCGGACGGATCGAGTGTGATATTCGATTTGAAAAGGATCAGGTTCTCTTGACCATTTCAGATGATGGCAAAGGGATTGACATTGACGAATTAAAAGGCTCAATCAAGGCGTTTAAAGGCTTCACGGATGAGCAAATTGATAAACTTTCGGATGAGCAGGCTATGGCAATACTCCTTGAAGAACGCTTTTCTTCCATCGGAGATGAAAATGCCTTCTCCGGAGGTGGTATGGGATTATCCGCAGTAAAAAGGGCTTTAGATGAAATAGAGGGTTCCTTTCAACTATACAGCGAAAAAGACAAAGGAACACGGTTTGAAGTACGTTTCGACATGAAAGGGGATGAGTACTATCGCTAAGATATTGATTGTGGACGACAATTATCTGATGCGCCGAACCATTGAACGGATAGTTCGAGAAATGGGTCACGAAGTGGTTGGCGAGCTTGATAACGGGAAACATCTTCCTTTCAAATTTCGGGAACTGATTCCGGATCTGATCACCCTGGATATTGTCATGGCTGAAAAAACAGGACTTGAAGCGCTCAAAGAATTAAAGGATCAATATCCCTTTGCCAAAGTGATCATGGTCACTTCAATCGGACAGAAAAGAAAGGTCCTGCAAGCTTTGAAATTTGGGGCTGATCATTTTGTCGTTAAACCGATCAATGAGGAAAAACTAAAAAGCGTCATCAATCAGGTCTTAGGCCCAGTCAAGGCCGTAATAAAAGTAGAAGTCAAAAATAATAACCAAGACTTGACCGAAGAAAACAAGTCCCCGGGTTGATATTCCGAAATTTCCAGATTTCACACAGTTTTCAGTCCACTACCCTTTGCAGCCGCACTTGGGCTCCCTTAAAAAAGATTGTAAACTCCCTTAAATAAAGGCGCAGGGGAGGGCCCGCTTGCTCTCCCTCAAAATGGAACAGGTTTGATAGTTTAGGATATATTCAAGAAATTCTGTTTCTTCAAGGCAATCATGCTATGATTAACTGAGCAAAACAACCCGATGCTCAATTTATTTTGAAATATGGGGGTTATAGGAATGATTAGTTTGGAACAAGTGATGAATAATTCTGAAATAGGCTATGCTCGGCACAAAATTATCACCGATGAAACAGGCCGACCGGTTGATTATTGCTATCTTGCGGTGAATAAAGCATTTGAAACAATGACCGGTTTGAAAGGCAAGTCGCTCATCAATCATACGGTAACAGAGGTATTGCCAAAAACACTCGAGGATGATTTTGATTGGATCGGCTACTATGGAGCCATCGCCAAAGATGGAAGAAAACGGGTGATGGAGCAGTATTCATATGCCCTTGAAAAGTGGTTTCGTATTGAGGCCTTCTCGTGTGAATCCGGCTGTTTTACTACGCTTTTTTCCGACATCACTCACGAACGAGAGTTGACAGAAGCCTCAAAGACTTTTTTGGATGATCGAGAAGGAATGAATACATACGAACAGATTACCCGTAGAATGAAGAGGATTTCCGGAGCCTCTTATGTTGCGTTGAATCTCCTTATGGAGGAGAGTGGGCATTTTAAGACCGTATCCATCGCAGGCGTTCCCGCTTTTATACAAAAAGCAACCCAATTGGCAGGGTTCAGCCTCCTCAATAATGAATGGGAAAGCATTCCTCAAGTTTATGATCGTTTTAAAGATAAACGGGTGATTCAATTCGACCAACTGCATGAAATGATGGACCCCATCATTTCAAAGACCACCGTGCGGTTGTTCGAAAAGACGTTCAACCTTGGAAAAACCTTTATGATCAAAATCGTGCAACAGGATCAGGTCATAGGGGATTTTACCCTTATTTTCACAAAAGATCTCGACAATCAAGAAAACGGTCCCCTCAAGCATGAGACCCAGGTGGTGGTCTATGCGGATATGGTGGCGATGCTGTTTGGAAAACGGCGCAGGCAGCAAGAACTGGAAGAAAGAAAGAATCAGCTTCAGGAGAGTAAACGGCTCTATCAATCCGTTGCCGAAGATACACCGGCCATGATTTGCAGGTTCGATCCGGATATGAACATCACGTATATCAACCGGGCATATAGTGATTACTTTGAAAAAGAAGCCTCATCACTTGTTGGCAGCAGCTTTTTGGATTTGATTCCCAGGCAGCAGCAAGACGCTATCCGATCTGTTTTGGACAGACTCACACCGGAATCCCCCAGTATAACAACTGAACACCAGGTTCACACAGCGGACAATAAGGCTCTACGCTGGCATCGATGGACAAATCGTGCCCTTTTTGATAAAGAAGGCCGTATCGTTTCTTATCAGTCCGTGGGCTTGGACATCACACAGCAACGACAGACGCAGAAAGCGCTGGAAGCTGCCAACGAGCGTTTGCTAACGGTGATTAACAGCCTGGATTCAACGATATACATCTCCGACATGGATACCTATGAAATATTGCTGATCAACGAACATGCCCGCCAAAGGTGGGGAGACATCGTGGGAACAAAATGCTGGCAAACCATGCGTATAGATCAGGCCGAGCCTTGTACATTTTGTCCCAATTCAAAGTTATTGGATGCCACGGGAAAGCCCACAGGCATTGTCCGATGGGAGCATTTCAATGCCATCGACGAACGTTGGTATGATTGTTGGGATCAGGCCATTGAGTGGATTGACGGGCGAATGGTTCATATGGCGTTTGCTTCTGATATAACCGAACGAAAAGAGACCGAGATGGCTTTGCAAAAGGTCAAGGATGATTTACAGAATATCTCTGACCATATGCTGGACCTGGTTGCGGTTACCGATTTGCAAGGGCGTTATCGATTTGTCGGGGCTTCGTATAAAATAACCGGGTACAAACAAGAAGATCTCATTGGTAGAAATATCATAGAATTTGTAAACCCGGTTGACCTTTCCAAAGTGCAGGCGCAATTTGATGAACTCGTCAGTCAGAAGGTCAAGACAGGAAGGTCAACCTATCGTTTTCGGTGTGCAGACGGTACCTACTTGTGGTGTGAAACGTATGGAACCCTTATCCTGGATAAGCAGGGAAAACCGTTAGAGGTTTTGCTGAATACAAGGGATATTACCCAGCAAAGGAGACTGGAACAGGATAACAGAGAAAGCGAGCAAAGATTCCGTGCCCTTTTTGAAACGATGGCGCAAGGGGTGGTTTATCAGGACAAAGACGGGAACATCACCGCTGCCAACTCAGCAGCCGAAAGAATTTTAGGCATGTCTCTTGATCAAATGCAGGGGAAGACCTCCCTTGATCCAGCATGGCGGGCTGTTCATGAAGACGGTCAGCCGTATCTGGGCAACAATCATCCCGCTATGGTGGCATTGCAGACCGGTCAGCCGGTTTTTGGCGAAACCATGGGTGTTTACAATTCCCAAGAGCAAAAGTATCACTGGATCAAGGTGAATGCCGTTCCCCAGTTTCACGAAGGAGGGGAAAGGCCTTATCAGGTTTACGCCACTTTTGAGGATATTACAAAGGAATTGGAAACGAATCAGCTGTTAAAAAATAATCAAAGTCAACTTGAGCGGGTGCTTATGGAAACCGGCAAACAGAAAAGCCATGTGGAAGCCATGCATGAAATTGCCGTGGATGTCCTAAATTCTACAGCGTTTTTAGAAACAGCAACCAAACTGTTTAACGACTGTAAAAGATTGACCGGCGCCACTTCGGGGTATGTTGCATTATTGAATGAAGCCGGTGACGAAAACGAAGTGATTTATCTGGACTCAGGCGGGGATACATGTACCGTTGATCCTGAGTTACCCATGCCCATCAGAGGTCTCAGAGGGATTACCTATCATTCCGGTGAAGTGGAATACCACAATGATTTTATGCATTCACCGTATTGGTCACTGATGCCGCATGGACATGTGGGGTTAAACAACGTGCTGTTCGCTCCCCTGAAAAATGAAGAAAAGGTTGTTGGACTTCTTGGACTTGGTAACAAAGCGGGGGGATTTACCGATGAAGATGCTAAAACGGCAAAGACGGTGGCCAAATTCTGCTCCATCGCCCTTCAAAAAAGCCGTCTGATCACGCAGCTGACTCAAGAAAAAGAAAAAGCGGTAGACGCCAACCGGGCTAAGAGTACCTTTCTTGCCAACATGAGTCACGAGTTGCGAACACCCCTTAACGGGATTATTGGATTTAGTGAAATTCTAAAAAACACGGAGCTGAATCATGACCAACAGGGGTTTGTGGACACAGTCCATTCTTCAGCCATGCACCTGTCAGACGTCATCACGGATATTTTGGATTTCTCACGAATCGAAGCCGGGAAATTTGAGCTGCATCCTGAAAACACATCACTGAAAGAGCTTGTTGAGAAAACGATTTCTATCATCAGCCAGAAAGCCCGGCAAAAGGGATTGGCTTTAAATCTATCCTATGGCGAGCAGTTACCCCAAACCGTGTTTGTGGATGGTCCGAGACTGAGGCAAATCCTGTTGAATCTGCTCTCAAATGCCGTGAAATTTACAGACAGCGGATCAGTACACTTGACCATAAAATTGTTACAAAGACATTCAGACAGCGCTCTTCTCCTGTTCAGGGTTGATGATACCGGCAGGGGTATCAAGCAGGAGGATCAGACCAGGGTTTTTGAACCCTTCCATCAGACGGATATGTCCAGTTCCAAAAGTGCCGAAGGGACCGGCTTGGGACTGGCCATCATCAAGGAAATACTGGAAAAGATGGACAGCACGTTAAAACTTCAGAGTGTTTACGGCGAAGGCAGTACCTTTTCTTTCGAATTACTGGTATCGTGCGAACCATCACAGACAACGGGCACAAACCAAACGTTTGCCGAGAGAACGGAAGACCAGTCATCCTTTAAATATAAAAAGGTGCTCATCGTTGAGGACAATACCGTCAATATGAATTATGCTCAAACGATCCTGTCCATGTTTTCAAAGGACATTCAGATTCTCATGGCCAAAGACGGGAACGAGGCTTATCACGTCTTTTTAGAACACGCTCCCGACCTGATTTTAATGGATATTGTTATGCCCGGTGTCGATGGCTATCAGGCAACTGCAATGATCCGTCAACATGATGAGCAGGTTCCCATTATCGCCATGACCGCAAAGGCCTTGAAAGAGGACCGGGAGATTTGCCTGGCTGCTGGTATGAACGATTACATTACCAAGCCGGTTTCCGTATACCAGTTCAAAGAAACACTCAAAAAATATTTAGGGCCTTCTGAATAACAACATCAGTCAATTTTGAAATCGGTCTCAGGCCAGACGATTGCTTTTTTCATTCTCTGCTCTTTCAATCACTTAAAGTCAGCATACAGATCAACTTTTCCGCTGCTGCCAGAGGCCCGTCTTGTTCATAGCCTTCCAGCCCCAACCTCGTTTTAATCATACCAATTTTAACATCTGTTTCTCGCATTCGGTTAAAGAAGTGGTGTGCGATTGTTTCATGCTTTTCCTTTCTTTGAACGGCACCGAAAGGATTGGCAAAATAGCTGGTGGTGAGGCCGTTTTCGCCGGTTGTGCCCTTTGCCATTCTTTTTCCTTCCGAGAAAACGGCATATGCCGATTCATAGTCCTCGAAGAATGTGATGATGTCATTGTCACCGGAAACCTCTTCGTAATTGTTCACATAGAATAGGTAATCGATTTCAGTTTTCTGAATAATCTGGGAATATGGCATGAGTGGGACGATAACCCTGGCGTTGGCAATGTTGGGGTTCATGAAGATGCTTCGGTCCATGGCGGAATACGCATAGCCGGGCTGAAGATCGTCCAGTCTGACAAAGGCCCCTGTTTCGGTTCCCAATGCGTACACTTTACCATTCTCATCGATGTGCAGTGAGCCCATATCGTCAATGAGCATTTGTACGTTCGATGTGGCCGTATCGGGGAGTTTGTTGATAGCCTCCAGCGTTTCTGATTTTCCAGCGCCGCTGTCGCCGATGAGCATGACCTTGGCCGTTTTGCCATCTGGCATTTCAATTTTTGCCAATGCGCCGTGGACGGGCATGCATCCCCGGTCAATCTGAATGAGGTTGTGCACGGTGAGGATCATCTTTTTCATATATCCGAAGTAGTCAATTTCATCGGTTCTGGGAAGATAGCCGATATATCTCTCTCCTTCTTTATTCACCACACCCCTCATTTCATCTTCTGAAAAAATGGCTGGATCCAGCCCAAAAACCACATAGCCGTCTGGCTGTCTGGTTTGGAAAAGTTCCGGAGAAGCCAATTCAAACAAGTTCGCCAATCCAGCGCCAAGAGACAGATAATCCTGGTGAACGTAGACCATTTCCAGCAGTTTCCCCACCATGGTGGGGAAAACATACCATTGAGAATTGTCCAGATAAAAGCTTTGTAATTTTGACTTGTCCTTTACCGGAAACACGCCTTTTCGCTTGTTTGAACGGGTATAAAAGATTACCGGAGGTTCAAAAATGCCTTCCCAAACGTACGGGACACTGTAAAGGGATTCATTTTTCAGCTTGAGATTGGCGGGTATCTCAAAATGATCCACCAAAAAGGCCGCTTGTGCTCCACTTGGAAGCTGTCGGTAAATCTTGGGGGGAACCTGTTGAATATTCACCGATATGTTTCGGTAGGTATCCAGAACCAGTTTCTTAAAATCGTCATTGGTCCTGGCCAAGGCATATCCTTTGGACCGTCTTCTTTGTTCTACGGAACTGTAAGGTTCCCATCGAATCATAAACCGTTGAAAGCTTCTCCAGTAATTGTAAAAACTTTCTACAAACTCCTGAAGAACCCCTGAGAATAGGGCTTTGTTTTCTTCCGAAATATCGATGATCTTTTCCTCATAGAGATAATCAATTTTATTGAGATTCAACAGGTACATTACATTGATGATTTTTTTAAGATCGTAGCCGTTTTCGTTCTTAAAAGGTTCTAAAACGGCCAATATGGGGGCCTTTTTCTTTTGAAGTCTTTTGATAAAATTCTCAATCAACCATTTGAACAGACCCGACGAAAAGATCTGTGCAACGTTGGTATAGGAAATATCCCCCCTGAGGGTAACCGATACTTGAGAATCATAATGGGATGCATTCATTTGATGTTCCTCCTTTTTCAGGACTTAATTTCCAGAGTATATCACATTCGTTTTTATCGTATAATCAGATCAGGGGGTTGGGGTTGAGAAGCGAGGCGTTCGATGAAAAACAATTTCACGAAAATAAACGTAAAAAGTGCCCTTCATAAGGTTAAAGGCAATTTTCCCTTTCATTGGGATCTGAATGTATACCGTGGATGTGCCCATGGCTGTGTCTATTGTTACGCCCTTTACAGTCATGATTATTTGCAAGCGGATGGGGATTTTTACCATAAAATATATGTGAAGGAAAATCTGGTGGAGGTTTTGGAAAAGGAATTGAGAAAAAAGTCCTGGAAAGGAGAAATGGTAAACCTTGGCGGAGTAACGGACAGTTATCAGCCTTTGGAAAAAAGCATGGAGATGATGCGAGATATTCTCAAACTGTTTATCAAGTACCGAAACCCGCTGACCATTTCAACCAAGTCCGACTTGATTTTAAGGGATATTGACTTATACGCCCAATTGGCAAACCTAACCCACGTCAACGTCAGTGTGACAATTACAACACCGGATGAATCGATACGACAAAAGATTGAACCCTCTGCATCTGACAGTGCCAGAAGGTTTGATGTACTCAAGGCCTTTTCCCGAACAAGCGTGTCAACCGGATTGCATATCATGCCCATTATCCCCTTTGTTACAGATGATAAAGACGACTTGGAAGCACTGTTTCAGAAGGCCAGCCAATGCCATGTGGACTATCTGTTAACGGGCAAACTCTACCTCAGAGGGAAAACCCGACCCCGTTTTATTGGCTTTATGAGGGAGGAATTTGATAAGCATTTTCAGCAATTCGCCCGAATTTACAACCAAGAAGCCGCCCGGCTGGATTACACGACCCGATTAAATGCCAAAATCAAACAGCTCAGGAACAAATATCACATCGGGATCTATCAGCCTCCAAAACTGGAGAATCAAGGCCAGTTGAGGCTTTTTTAATCGGGTAAGAAAAACCCCACCTCACGGAGGTGGGGGGGGTATAAAAAACTCGTTTTCAAGATGTCTTATCTGAGACCAGAATACCATATTTTGTGGTTTTTGTCAATCCAACAACAATATATTGAGTGTTTTCATCCTGTAACAGCCTTTTCGGGTTTTTCACTGCTGATTGATGAGAGGCTTTAGCTTATAAGTTAAATTAATCCTTATTAGTATAGACAGCAATAACAATTGCAGAAGTTTCGTCTTATTCAAAAAGGGGTGATTGTATGAAAAAAGCTATTTTGATTGTTTATTTAACGGTTGTTTTTGTAATGATGTCTATGGCTTATGAAGTAAGCGCATTGGATGTGGATTTGGAACGATACGCCGGCACATGGTATGAGATCGGACGATACGGGTTGTTTTTTGAAATGGGTTTAACCAACGTAACCGCAGAATATACCCTGATGGAAGACGGGATGATTCAAGTGGTCAATCAGGGATATTACGGGGGACCTGAAGGGCTTAAAAGTTCCATTAAAGGCACGGCTTATGTGCCTAATCCTGATGAAACCGGAAAATTGCTGGTTCGGTTTTTCTCAACTTTTGAAAGTGATTATTGGGTGATTGACCTGGATGAAGAAAATTACTCCTATTCCATCGTCAGTCAACCCAGCAAAAACTTTCTATGGATTTTAAGCCGAACACCAAAAATGGATCCCCAACTGTATAACGAATTGATTGAAAAACTTCGTTCATGGGACTTCCCGGTTCAAAAAATCGAAAAGGTCGTTCAAGACTGGTCAAACTGAATCATCATCATCTTTTTAATCGTTCATAAAAAAGCCTTCGTTAAGAAGGTTTTTTTGTTTTATAAAGCAACTTACACTATGGTATAATGTATTGAAAAATTCGACATACCAACGGTAACAGGAGGTGAATGGTATTGTCAAAGATCCGGATTTACCAATTGGCCAAGCGGCTGGATATGTCAAGCAAAGACTTGATTACCGAACTGGAGGAGCTTGGCATACAAGTTAAAAATCACATGAGTGTCCTGGAAGAAGACGATGAGAAGCTCGTTATGGACTTGATGGATGAGGAATCGGAGGCTGAAGATATCATCTCAAAGAAAACCAAGATGCCAAAATCCGATAAAAAAGAAAATCCCACAAAGGTTGAGGCAAAACCCAAAAAGGAAGCGGTGAAAGAAGAACTAGAACAAAAACCCGTCAAGAAGGAAATCAAAAAGAAAGAACCCGTTAAAGAGGAAGAGCCAAAAAAGAAAGACGATGAGGATTGTGTCTATATCAACGTTCTTTCAATGACTTTAAGGGAATTGGCGGAAACCATTAAGGTTCCAATCAATAAAATCATCCAAGAATCCTTTGCAAAAGGTAAGATCCTTAATCCCAATCAGAAAATGGAGTTCGAAGAATGCGTTGATTTGGCACAAAAGTACGGGAAACGCCTAGAAATCGAAGAGGGCGAAGAACTACTGGAATCAAAAGAGGATGATCTGGATAAGCACCTAAAGGAATATTATGAAAAGATCTATTCCGAGAGAGCAGTGGAATTGGTTAACAGACCGCCGGTAGTAACTGTTATGGGTCACGTTGACCACGGTAAAACGACACTTCTGGATCATATTCGTTCTTCAAGGGTTGCCGAAAGCGAAGCTGGCGGAATCACACAGGCCATCGGCGCCTATCAGGTGCAATGCAAGAAAAACAACATCACCTTTATCGACACCCCCGGTCACGAGGCGTTCACGGAGATGCGTGCCAGAGGCGCTCAAGCCACAGATATTGTTATCCTGGTGGTAGCAGCAGACGACGGTGTCATGCCTCAGACGGAAGAAGCCTATAACCACGCAAAAGAGGCGAAGGTTCCCATTATCGTCGCCATCAACAAAATCGACAAACCGAATGCCAATATCGATCTGACCAAACAGCAGCTTTCGTCAAAACTTCGCCTGATTCCTGAAGATTGGGGCGGGGACACCGTCACCGTTCCCATCTCTGCAAAAACCGGCGAGGGAATTGATGATCTGCTGGAGATGGTAATTCTCATGTCGGAAATGCAGGATATCAAATGCTATCCAAAAGGAAGGGCGAGGGGCGTTATCGTTGAATCCGAGCTGGACCCGAAAATAGGGCCCACTGCTACCTGCATCCTGAAAGACGGCACGTTGAGAATCGGACAGTATTTTGTCTGCGGCAACACATGGGGTAAGATCAAGGCATTGAACGATGCCAAAGGCAAACGCATCAAAGAGGCCAAGCCCTCCGATCCCGTCAAAATCCTGGGATTTAACAATGTCCCGGACTCCCATTCCATTCTATATGTTGTGGAATCTGCCAACACCGCCCGATCAGTGGTGGAAAAGGTTCAGGAAAGAGACAAGGCCAATCAGCTGAAGCGAAAGCATATTTCCCTGGAAGAATTTTACGACATGGTTAAAGAAGGGGAGAGACAGGTGCTGAAAATTCTGATGAAGGCGGACAGTTATGGTACGGTTGAAGCGTTGAGAAACGCCATCGGAAAACTTCAGACCGAGGAAATCACCATAGAGGTCGTCCATGCGGGTATCGGGGCTATCACGCCCACCGATGTCATGCTGGCAGCAGCCTCAGATGCCGTTATTCTGGGATTCAAAGTCAAGGTCGACCAGAAATCCAGGCATGAAGCAGAAAAGGAAGACGTTCAGATCAGGAGTTACGATATCATTTTCGACCTGATTGAAGATGTGAAAAAGGCCCTTCAAGGGATGCTGGCTCCCGAAGAAGTTGCCCAGACCATTGGACACGGAGAAGTCAAGCAAATCTTTAAAGTCAGAAAAATAGGCACCATCGCTGGGATCATCATCACGGAAGGCTTTGTTGAAAAGAAATCAAAGGTCAAGGTGTTCCGAAACGGCATAGAGGTTTATAACGGCGATTTGGACTCGCTAAAGCGATTCCAGAGCGATGCCGCAAAGGTCGAAGCCCCTAAGGAATGCGGTATTAAATTGATCAATTTCAACGACATTGCCGAAGGGGACGAGCTGGAATTCTACAACATCAATGAAATCGAACGTGAATTAGAATTCAGAAAATGAGATGTTTGTTCAAAATGCGGAGCTGTGCTTAGAGCAAATCAATAAACGAGCGATGATCAGCAAGGCACCTTTCGTGGGTGCCTTGTTTGATTTATTTCTGCCGAACCGGTGTCTGATCTGTTCGAAGCTGATCTGTTCCGAGGAAATCCTTTGTTGGAAATGCATCGATGCGTTGAAAACACTTTCGCCATCCGGAACGCTTCAAACGACACCGTCAATCGAAAAGATCTACATTTTCGATGATTACGACAGCCCGCTCACAGATCTGATCAAAGCGTATAAATACGGGTCGCATAAGATTCTCGAACGTTTTTTGGGTTATTTTTTGGCACTTCTACTGGCTTATTGGGCCTTACCCAAGACGATTGTTCCCATTCCTTCTCACAGGCAATCCAGAAGAACCCGGGGCTTTTCTTCCATGGAGAATATCGTGAGCAGGTGTAAACAAGATTTTGACCCGGAAATAACACCTTTGAATGCTTTAAAGAGGCTTGGAGAATATATTCCGCAGGCTTCACTCAGCGATCCCATCCAAAGAAAGGCAAACGCCTTGAAAGCCTATGCCCTATGTGAGATCTCTATTCCTGAAGAGTTGGTGCTTGTGGACGATGTGATGACCAGCGGAAACACCCTGGAAGCCGTTGCAAAAATAATCAAATCAAAAAGAACTGATTGCCGCATCAGTGGGGCTGTTTTCGTTAAAAGGGGGAGATGACCATGACCAAAAAAAGGGCACATAAACGCATTGCACCCGAAAAGATCATTGTCTCACACAGAAATCCTGATTTCGACGCCTTTTCTTCGACAGTTGGCGCCAAATTACTGTTTCCTGATCACATTATCGTTCATTCAGGCGAGGCTTCCAACAATCTGCAGGAGTTCATGACCATTTACGAGGAAAAATTCCCCTTCTACATGGAAAAAGAAGTGGATTTCTCGACTGTTCGGGAAGTGGTGGTATGCGATGCCAGTGTCTGTGAACGACTCGGTAAGAAAATCCAATCCCTTTTCAATAATCCCGCTTTGAAAGTAACGATCTTTGACCATCACCCCGTCGAACCTTCCATGATCTTTCCCCTACAGTCCGATAAAAAGGTCTCATTGGAGGAAATTGGCTCGGCAAGTACCTTGGTCGTCGAGGAACTTCAAAGAAAGAACGTTAAAATCAAAGTGGAGGAAAGTACTCTGCTGTCCATCGGCATTTATGAAGACACGGGAAATTTCCTGTTCTCCTCCACAACCCCCAGAGATATGCAGGCTTGTGCCTATCTGCTTGACCAACAAGCCAACATCGATGTGATCTCCGCCTTCGTAAAAACAGAAATGACCCTGGAACAAATAGAACTCATGAAAACCCTTGAAAATAATATCCACACATCCGTTATCAACAAGGTGGACATTCATATCAGCACAGCTGAAATCGACGGTTTTGTGGGCGGATTGAATCTGATCACCAGTAAAATATGGCTTTCCAAAGGGTTTGACACCTTCATCAGCGTGGTGAAGATGGGAGAAAAAACATACATTGTGGGCAGAACCATCTCCCCCGATGTTAATTTGGGTGAGTTGATGGGACATCTTAGAGGCGGCGGCCACAAACGGGCTGCTGCCTGTAAAATGATTGATGTGACCTTGGATGAAGCCTTGGGTAAACTGACATCCGAATTGTCAAACTATGTCAGTGCCGCAGTAAAAGCCTCCGACATCATGAGTTATCCGGTTAAGACCCTCTTATCTAAAATGCAAATCAAACGGGCTCACAAAATCATGAATCTCACCGGTTACGGGGGCATTCCCGTCATCGAAGAAGACAAATTAGTGGGAATTGTTGTGCGCCGTGATGTTGTCAAAGCGATGGATCACGGATTAGGATCCAATCCCGTTAAAAGCATCATGTCAACGAATTTGATCGTAGCAGACGGGGATGATTCGGTGGAACTGGTTAAACAGAAGATGATCGAAAACGGGGTGGGCAGAATCCCGGTCATCCGTAACGGAGTCCTGGCTGGATTAATCACCCGAACGGACATCATTCGGGAGGTTTACCATCACGAAAAAAAACATGCCCTTTTGGTGAATGAAGATTCCAGAATATACAATGTAAAAAGCCTGATGCTGAAAAACCTGAATTTGGAAATCTACCGTTTTTTGGAATCTTTGGGCGAGGTGGCTGAAAAAACCGGGTATAAAATATTTATTGTGGGGGGATTCGTCAGGGATCTTTTATTGGGGGTAGACAATCTGGATATCGATATTGTGGTAGAGGGGAACGCCATTGAATTTACCGAAAGACTCAAAGCCTTCCGAGAGATCAAAGCGGATATACACAGCAAGTTTCTGACGGCAAAAGTCTATTTTCCTCAAGATCATATCGAAGTTGACTTTGCCACTGCCAGAACGGAATACTATGAATATCCCGGAGCATTACCCAGTGTCGATCAGGCCCACCTAAAAAAAGACCTGTACAGAAGGGATTTCACCATCAACGCCATGGCCATTGCATTGAATACCCCTTCATTCGGACGGCTCATCGACTATTTTGGCAGCCGCAAGGATATGGACTCCGCCAAGATCAAGATTCTATACAACACCAGTTTTATCGATGACCCCACCCGTATCCTCAGGGGTATCCGTTACGAACAGCGTTATGGGTTTTCGCTTGAGGAAAGAACGTTAGAACACTTGGAAAAAGCCCTTGAAGACGAATATCTGGAAAAGATCAGCGGGGGGCGAATTCGCTATGAACTCAACCGGATTTTGGAAGAGCCCCGTAATATACACATTATTAAACGGTTGGGCGAACTGAACATCCTGAAGCACCTTTTCGAACAAACCTATTACACCCACGGGCTTTCGGTAAAAATTGAAAAAGCCCTCTCATCCCTCAAATGGTTTGAGGTATTCCATGCGGGAACGTACACCATCGATCCCTTTTACTGCCTGTTGTACATCCTCACAGAATACTATACCGAACAGCAGCTGAATACCGTTAAAGATAAATACGGGGTTCCAAAAAAAGTTGTGGCGGAGATATACAGCCTGTCAAAGATCGTGGAGATTCTTGCCAAATTGTTTCTGGAAGAAATGCCGTTTTCGGATATCTACAGCACCGTTGATGGTCTTTCACCTGAAGGTTATTGTTATCTGTCTGCCTATTTGGATGAGGGGGGGCTATCCCACCTGAAAGAATATCTCAGAACGAGAAAGCGTATCAAACTACACTGTACAAATGGCAAACGCCTGATCCGTGAGTTTGGAATCGAGCCGGGAGAGAAGATCAGAGAAATTATCAAACACATCGTTAAAAAGAAGCTGGACGGGGAGATTTTGGACCGGGAAAGCGAAAATCAGTATTTACTCGCATATTTGCAGCAACAAACCGCCAGCAGACGAGAAGCTGATTGAAAGAGTCAGCTGCTAACAAATAATCTTTACATACCGTCCTTTTTTTTAGTGTATAATATAAAGAAAAGAGTCTAAATACAAAAACACATGGATTGTTCATGCGTTTTTATCTTCTCAGGCTTTAAAAATCTTATTAGTCCATAAATTCAAGGGGGGACTTTTTGATGGAAAAAATAGCACGTATCTTCTTTGTGTTTACACTGCTTTTTGCAGCGGCGTTTATTATATTTTTTCTGCTGTATGCGCAGACCAAAAATGAGGTGACAAGCTCGAATGTTGACAAAGCCGCATTACAGCAATCGGTCAGCACACTCAACAACGACTTGAACCGCCAGGAGGTCTTATACGAAGAACTGGAAAGAAAGTACAATGCATTGAAAGAAGCAGCCTCTGAAACCTCCGAGATCAACATCCAGAAACTGAAGGATCAGATTTACGATCAACAGAAGCAGATTGATGATTTACAGGAGCTGATCAGCCAAAAGGACACCGCCATTGCTTCTCTTTCTCAAGGTGCATCCCCAACAGTCACCACCGCCGTTGTCGATACCGAACAAATTGCACAGGTCTCTGCCGACTACGAAAAGGAAATCGACAGACTTCAAGATGAAATTTCCCGACAAAACGAACAGATTAAAGCACTGACAGCCGAATTGGAATCGGATGATGTGGATGAGCGGATTCAGCAGCTTCAATTAACCCTCTCTCAACACCAAAGTGACCTGGAAAGTGCCAAAACGCAGATCAGTACATACGAATCCCGGCTGGCAGAGCGGGAAAAGGAAATTGTCAATCTGAATGAGCAACTGACCCAAGCCGGCGAGAGTGCGAAGATGATCGCTGAAAAGCAAAAAGAAATTGCATCGCTTGAAAGTGAAATCAGCGCACTCAATCAAGTCATCGAAGAAAATCAACAGACCATCAAAACAAAAGACACCGAACTCACCGAACTGACTGGACAACTCAACAATGCGAACACCCAAATCGGCAAATTGAATGAAACGTTGGCAAGGGAAAGAAAATACGATCCCATTCCGGATGGCGAAGCGGATGCTGTGAAGTACAAATACCTGCTGTTAGGCGAAGATGCACTTTCAGCCGGAGACAGTATCAAAAGCGCCGATTACTTTATGCGGGCTGATCTGAACAACCTTGCGTTGGGAGATCTGCAGCAGGTCTATTCCAGAAAAAGGGAGCTGGCTTTTCAAAAAGCCATCGCAGAATACTACTCTGATGGGTACGAGCGATATAAAAACAGCGAATATTCCGAGGCCCTTGAGTCATTTACCAAAGCCTTGAGTTTTGCACAGGATGTTCAATCGAATTATCGTGATGACACGTTGTATTACAAGGCATTATCCGAATTTAACCTGCAAAATTATGCAGAGACCGAAAAGGACTTGAAATTCCTCATGCAAACGGAAAAAAATTCCACCTACATTCCCCACGCTTTGTATTATCTGGCCAAAGTGTATGAACAACTGGCGGACCGTGTCAACCTTGAAAAAACGGCCAAAGAGTTATCCAAATACAACCAGTACAGCAGTTATGCCAAAAAAATCCTGGACTCGCTGAATTAGGGGGAATGGTATGCGTAAATTATTTGGAACAGATGGCATAAGAGGTGTGGCGGGAAAAGAAATTTCAGCCGATCTGGCTTTCAGGTTGGGTAACGCCATTGCCCAAATCGTTCTTAAAGACGGCATTAAAGATCTCATGTTGGCAAAAGACACCCGGATATCCTGTGATATGCTGGAGGCGGCCGTTGCGTCGGGAGCCGCATCGGGGGGGATGAACGTCAAATGTTGTTCTGTGATGCCTACGCCGGCCCTGGCCAAGATAACCGACATCAATCAGTCAGCGGGTGTGATGATCAGCGCCTCTCATAATTCGTTTGAATACAACGGTCTGAAAGTCATCAAAAACGGCTTCAAACTGCCGGACTGCGAAGAAGAGGAAATCGAGGATATCATTTTAGCCGGCAGCATTAAAGCCCAGACGCATCATGAGCTGGGTCGAATCTCAGCTTATCCGGAAGCCAGGGGACTGTATCTCAGGTGGATTTACAAACACTTCGATGATTTGGATCTGGCCGGTTTCCCGATTGAGAGCAACTCAAAACAACTTCATATCGTCTTTGATGCATCCAACGGCGCTTCTTTTTCCATCGCACCGGAAGTATACCGGACACTGGGCGCCAAGGTCACTCTCATCAACGCCAATCCCGACGGCTACAATATCAACTTGAACTGTGGTTCACAGCACACACAAACCTTGGCGGATACCGTCACGGAACTCAACGCAGACATCGGCATCGCCCACGACGGGGATGCTGACCGATGTATTCTTATCGATGAAACGGGTCGTGAAGTCGACGGCGATAAAATCATGGCCATTACGGCAAATTATTACCGTGAAAGCAATCGGCTTGCCAACGACCTGGTTATTGCAACAGTCATGAGCAACCTGGGGTTTGAAAAATACATCAGCGAGCGGGGCATGAAATTGATCCGCACACGGGTCGGAGACCGCTATGTATTGGAAGAAATGAAAAAACAGGGGGCGATGATCGGCGGGGAACAGTCAGGACATATCATTTATTTCGACCGAAATACCACCGGAGACGGACTCATCACCTCATTGACCGTGCTTGAAACCATGGCCCACTTTGGCAAAAAACTGTCATCGCTCATCAACGATATTCCCCGTTTTCCACAGGTATTGAAAAACATTCAGATATACGATAAAGAAAAGATTATGGAATCGGCGCAGCTGAGTGAAGCGCTGGAAAAAGCAAGGGATATCCTGAAAAATACCGGGAGAATCCTCATCCGGCCTTCCGGTACAGAGCCGCTCATCCGAATCATGATTGAAGGTAACAACGAAGAGCAAATCACGAAGCTCGCCAACGATATATTGGCAACGGTGGAAGGTATCAATGCTCGATAAAATCATTGTAAAAGGTGCTAAAGAACATAATTTAAAAAATATCGACTGTCAGATTCCCAGAAACTCATTGACGGTTATCACCGGATTATCCGGCTCCGGCAAGTCTTCTTTGGCGTTTGATACCATATACGCCGAAGGCCAGCGGCGCTATCTGGAATCGTTATCCTCTTATGCCCGGCAATTTCTGGGAGACTTAAAAAAGCCGGATGTGGATGCCATCGAAGGCCTGTCACCGTCTGTAGCAATCGACCAGAAAACGGTCAGCCATAACCCCCGTTCCACGGTTGGAACCGTTACCGAGATATACGATTATCTCAGACTGCTTTACGCCCATATCGGTATTCCTCATTGTCCGGAATGCGGCAGAAAGCTGTCCAGGATGAGTGTGGATGAGATTGTGGACATTTTGTATTCGGAAATGCCCGCAGAATCCAGGATCATCATATACGCACCCGTAGCCAGAGAGAAAAGGGGAGAATTTAAAAAAGAAATCGCCAAATTCAAAAAAAAGGGGTACTCAAAAATCCTCATCGACGGCCATCTCTTTGATCTGGAAGAAGTAATTGAGCTGGAGAAAAACATTCGCCACACCATCTTGCTGATGATAGACCGGCTGAAGCTGGAAAAAGACCGGGACCACATGCAGCGTTTGGCGGATTCAATCGAATTGGCGCTTAAAGAAGGCGATGGCTTTGTCGAGATTGAAAATCACGAGAGTGGCGACTCTCAAGTTTTTAGCGAAGACTTCATCTGCCCGGCCTGTGGAATCAGCATACCCGAAATCACACCCAAAATCTTTTCCTTCAACACCCCCTATGGTGCTTGCCCAGAATGCACGGGCCTGGGCTACAAACTGGAAATCTCCCCCGATCTCATCGTGGAAAAGGAAAAGAGTGTGAACGAAGGGGCCATCGGGATGTTCAGGGACGGCTACATGTTCGATTTGCTCGTTAAAGTGTGCAAAACTTACGGCGGGGATCCCAACACCCCTTTTCGGGAACTTCCGCAAAAGGCCCAAGATGCGCTGATTTACGGCAGTGATAAAAAAATCAAACAGCGCTATGAATTCGACTCCGGTCATTACGAGACCTCCAAGGAATTCGAAGGGGTTTACAACAACATCAAACGGCGTTACCATCAAACCAATTCCACCGGCATTCGGGAGTGGATTGAGAATCGATTTATGCAGAAACAGCCCTGCGACACCTGCCATGGACACAAATTGAGGCCCGAAGCCTTGGCTGTCATCGTCAACGGGTCAAATATCTCGGAATTGACTGAAATGCCGATTGAACAGGCGTATGCGTTTATCAACACCATGAAATTGACTCAAAGGGAAGCTGCAATCACTCAGGAAGTGGTCAAAGAAATAAAAAGAAGGATTCAATTTCTGATCGATGTGGGATTGGATTATCTCACACTGGCAAGACGGGCTTCCACCCTTTCGGGCGGCGAATCTCAGAGGATACGTTTGGCCACGCAGATCGGGTCAAGATTGCAAGGGGTATTGTATGTACTGGACGAACCCACGATAGGTCTTCACCAGCGGGACAACTCCAGATTGATCAAAACCTTGCTGGAATTGCGGGATGTGGGCAACACCATTGTGGTGGTGGAACATGATGAGCAAGTTATCCGGAATTCCGATTACTTGGTCGATCTTGGACCTGCCGCAGGGGTTCACGGCGGTGAAATCGTTTTTGAAGGCGAAGTGGCAAACATCGTTGATTATCAGGAGGGGATTTCCCAAACGGCGGATTATCTCAACGGCAGAAAAAAAATCCCTTTGAAGGATTCACAAAGGTCAATATCGAGTGAGAAAATAGTGTTAAAAGGCGCCGGACAAAACAACCTGAAAAACCTGTCCGTCGAATTTCCTCTGGGGATTCTCATTTGCGTTACAGGTGTTTCAGGGTCGGGAAAATCATCTCTGGTGAATGAAACCCTGTATCCACTGATGAAAAACCGGATTTACAGAACCCACGACGAAGTGGGGATACACGAAGGCATCGAAGGTCTTGAAAAAGTCGACAAAGTCATCGAACTGAATCAATCCCCCATCGGACGAACCCCCAGGAGCAACCCCGCCACCTACACCAAGGTATTCGATGAAATCAGGGATTTGTTTGCCCGAACACCGGAAGCCAGGGCTAGAGGATATTCCAAGAGCCGTTTCAGCTTCAACGTGAAAGGCGGACGTTGCGAGTCCTGCAGCGGCCACGGACAAGTCAAGATTGAAATGCAGTTTCTTCCCGACGTTTATGTGGATTGCGATGTGTGTAAAGGCAAGCGGTTTAACCGGGAAACACTGGAAGTCAAATACCGGGGGAAAAGCATCTCGGATATACTGGAAATGACCATCGATGAAGCCCGGGATTTTTTCAAAAACATCAACAAGATTCGTGATACCCTGCAAATTCTTCAGGATGTGGGATTGGGATACATCAAACTGGGACAGCCCGCCACAACCCTTTCCGGAGGAGAGGCGCAACGGATCAAAATCGCTGCTGAACTGCGAAAACAAGCCACCGGTTCAACCGTATACATCCTGGATGAGCCCACAACCGGATTGCATTTTGAAGACGTCCGCCGGTTGATGGAAATCTTGGATCGTCTGGTAGAAAGGGGTAACACGGTCATCGTCATCGAACACAACCTGGACATCATCAAAAACGCAGACTGGATCATCGATTTGGGTCCTGAAGGAGGAGACAAAGGCGGCAACCTGGTATTTACCGGCCCCATCAGCGAGCTCATGAAAAGCACCCATTCTTATACGGGAAAATACCTGGCGGAGTACCTTTCGAATATGAATCAACCGGCCAGGCAAGAGGAATAATACCCGGCTCTCAATCATTTTAGGGTAATACACTTAAAAAGGACTGCAAGCTGGCTGTAAAAATGAAGGAGGTATAATGCAATTTTTCGGAAAAAAAGAACTGAGAATCATTGAACTGTTCGAGGATCACATGGTAGCCGTTGAAAACACAGTAAATTCTTTAATTGACTTCTTAAAAAATCTGGAGAAGCCGGACATCGATCGGCAAAGCTATGTTGAAAAGATCAGAAAACATGAAAGTGATGCCGATGACAAGCGTAGAAAGATGGAAACAGAGATGTATCTGGGGGCGTTTTTACCGAATTTCAGGGGAGACCTTCTGGGTATTGCAGAATCCATCGATGTGGTTGCAAACAAGGCGGAATCAACAGCAGACCTGATCGAACTTCAAAATATTGATATCCCCAAAGAATTCATACCCAAACTCATTGAACTGGCTGAAAAATCATTGGAAACTTATTTATGTGTTAAAAAAGCCGCCACCTCCATCTTCGATGACATGGATTTGGCAAACGAATACATCAACAAAACAGAAGACCTTGAACATGAAAGTGATATACTGGAAAAGGCGTTGGTACGAACCCTTTTTAGGAAGGAAGAAATTGAATTAGCCCACAAAATACAGCTGGAGAAACTCATCAAGAAACTGGCTGATATTTCCGACCAGGCTGAAAATGTATCAGACCGGCTGCAGATCGTGATTTTCAAAAGGAGAATTTAATGCACAACCTGGACGAAAAAAAAGAACAATTCGGCAGACTCCTGAATATCATGGAGCAACTGCGAGGTGAAACAGGCTGCGAATGGGACAAGAAGCAGACCCATGAATCCCTGAAACCCTACGCCATCGAGGAGGCTTATGAGGTTTCCGATGCCGTGGACAGCGGCGATGTGGAGGAGCTGAAGGGAGAACTGGGGGATCTGCTCCTACAAACCGTGTTTCACGCACAGATCGGCAGCGAAGAAGGCCTGTTTGACATGTACGATGTTCTGAAAACCGTCAATGAAAAAATGATTCGGCGACACCCACACGTTTTTGAAGATGCTGAAAAATTCAGCTATTCCTATAAACAATGGGAAGACATCAAAGCGGCAGAGAAGGGCAAACAAGCCCTCTCACGAATCGGTAAAATCAACAAGGCGCTGCCCGCACTCTCTATGGCACGCAGAGTCCAGGAAAACGCAGCTGAATGCGGATTTGACTGGGAACAGACCGAAGATGCCTTGTTGAAAATCGACGAAGAATTAGTGGAATTAAAGGACGAAATTCGTCATGAAAAGGGTATAGCCGCTAATCAGGCAAGGATTGAAGAAGAATTTGGGGATTTGTTGTTCGCAGCGGTCAATGTAGCCAGATTTCTGAAAATCGACCCGGAAAACGCCTTGCGAAAGGCAACTGACAAATTCATCAAGCGGTTCAGGCAAATGGAAGACTTGATCAAAGCAGACGAGAAGGTATTTGAAGATCAGAAACTCCAAACATTGGACGAGTATTGGGAAAGGGCAAAGAAAATTGGACTTTAAAATCAGTAGCGGTTATGAACCCTCCGGCGATCAGCCGGAAGCCATTGAGAATATCTGCCAATCCATTCAAAGCGGAAACGCCTATCAGACCCTTTTAGGTGTCACAGGATCCGGTAAGACCTTCACCATGGCCCATGTGATTCAACGACTGGGAAGACAGGCGTTGATTATTTCACCCAACAAAACATTGGCAGCTCAGCTTTACAGGGAATTCAAGGAATTTTTTCCTGAAAACAGGGTCGAGTTCTTTATCAGTTATTACGACTATTATCAGCCGGAAGCCTACATACCAAAACGGGATATTTTTGTTGAAAAAGAAGCCCAGATCAACGAAATTATTGAGAAAATGAGACTGTCCGTTCTCCAATCCGTCATCACCCGAAGGGATGTCATCGTCATCGCAAGCGTTTCGTGCATCTACGGGTCAGGCAATCCCGACGATTTCCGAAAGATGAACCTGGTTTTGGAAAAAGGGACGTCAATTCCCAGAAGGGAATTGACGATGAAACTGGCGGAAATGCAGTACGACCGGTCTGAAGACGTCTTGAAGGGCGGTAACTACAGAATCAAGGGAGAAGTGCTGGAAGTCTTTCCGGGTTACACCGACATGGGGATTCGGGTTGAGTTTTTCGATGATGAAATAGACACCATTTACAGCTTCGATCCGGTTACCCGAAGCAAGATCGAAGATTACGACCGGTTCATCGTCTATCCGGCTACCGAATACGTCACCACCGAGGAAAAGATCAAGCTGGCTATCAAGACCATTGAGGAAGAGCTTGCTGAACAAATTCAGCAGTTCAAGAATCAAAATAAACTAATCGAGGCTCAAAGAATCGAGCAACGAACCAAACAGGATTTGGAGATGCTTTCAGAAATGGGGTATTGTCAAGGTATCGAAAATTATTCCAGGCATTTTGACCAGCGAAAACCAGGACAACCGCCCTGGACCCTGCTGGATTATTTTGAAGATGATTTTATCACCATTATTGATGAATCCCATATCGCCGTTCCCCAGCTTAGAGCAATGTCCAGGGGAGATTCATCCAGAAAACAGAATTTGGTGGATTACGGGTTTCGATTACCCTCAGCGGTCGACAACCGCCCGTTGAACTTCGAGGAATTCACCAAACGAGTGGGGCAAATTGTATTCACATCCGCAACACCCGGTGATTTTGAAAAACAGCATTCGGCTGCCATCATTCAGCAGATCATCCGACCCACAGGCCTGGTAGATCCGGAGATTGAATTCAGAGAATCCAGAAACCAGATCGACGACCTGCTGGAAGAAATTCATGAACGGGTCAAACGCAACGAACGCATCCTGGTCCTGACCTTAACCAAATCCATGGCCGAGCGCTTGAGTGAATACCTGCAGGAATTGGGAACAAAGGCTGAATACATCCACTCGGAACTGGGAACGGTGGAAAGGGTGGAGGTTCTGAGGAAACTGAGAAGCGGGGAAATCGATGTGGCGGTGGGCATCAACCTGCTGAGGGAAGGGCTGGACTTGCCCGAAGTCTCACTGGTCGCCATTTTGGATGCGGATCGGGAGGGATTTCTAAGAAATGAAACCACGCTGATTCAGATCGTGGGAAGGGCGGCACGAAATGTCAATGGCAAAGTGATCATGTATGGAGAACGGATCTCACACGCCATTGCCGTAACCATGGAGGAAACCAGTCGCCGGCGTGAGATTCAGCTGGCCTATAACGCGAAGCATCACATCACCCCTCAGACCATCAAAAAGGCCATTGAGTCCGATATGTTCGCCCAGTTCAGGGGTGAAGACGAAGAAGACTACGAAGGGATCAGCGAAAACACCAAGCAATTGTTGAGTGTGGCCGAAAGCGTGGAACGGGAGAGTTATCTGGATCTTCTAAAAGAAGAGATGAACAAAGCAGCACTTGAATTGCGGTTTGAAGATGCCGCCAAATTAAGGGATGAAATGCAGAAACTGGAAAGAAAATCGTAAAAGCGGAGGGAAGGCTATGGCTTATCTGGATATTATCAAAACTGGGGGACCCATTATCATCGTCATCTTTGTGACGGCGGCAGTGGGACTATTTTTCTTCTTTGAGCGGCTCATCATGCTCTCATCTATCAAATCGTGCATGAAAACGGGAGCAGAGAATGCATTCCTGTCCTCGTTAAATACCAAAATCAACAAAACCCGATCAAGAAATGCGGACGAAATACAGGAAATCGTGGGATTGCACTGTGAAAAGCTGTACAAAAATTTCAGAATCATCACCATTGCCACAACCATCTCCCCCTTGTTGGGGTTATTGGGAACCACCACCGGAATGATCAAGATCTTCAACACCATCGAGCAAACGGAAGGTCTGAAATACGCAGATGAGTTGGCCCACGGGATAGGCGAAGCCCTTTACACCACCATTGCGGGTTTGATCGTCGCTATCGCCTTAAGCATCCTGATCGGCTTCATTAAAGAAATGGCAACGAACATCCGTCATGACCTGACTGATTATTATGTCATGGAATGCCTGAAAACCAAAGAGCCCGCAAAAAGGATGATATAATCCCATGGCCAGGCATGATTACGACTCGGAAACGTCCATCAACATTACCCCGTTGATCGATATTCTGTTTATTCTTCTGCTGTTTTTTATTCTCACTTCTACATTTGATCTGGAAAACGAACGGTCAATCGACATCACATTGCCCCAAACCCAGACCGATCAGGTGATAGAGACACCTGAAATATTCAGGATTACTGTGGATGCAGACAGTAACCTGTTCTTGGAATCCGAAGAAATCACCATTGAACAGCTCACAGCCTCCGCAGAAAGAAAACACAAAAGCTCCGGGGAGTTTATTACCGTGATATCGGCCGATGAAAAGGCCTCACACGGTGTCGTGATGAAGGTTCTGGACACGCTGCGCCTGTCCGGCATCAGTAATATCAACATACAAGTGCGTTGAGAGGGGGGGACATCATCGAAGGAAAGTATGTTCAGGAAAAAGAGATCGAACCCAAATTCATCATATCCGGTATATTGGCGGCAATCGTTGAAGTCCTGCTGATCGTCGCCCTGCTGTTTGTTATCAATTCGTCCCCATATGAGACTAAAAAGGAGGCGTTCTTATCCATCAATATCAATTTGAGTTCCTCCAAAGCTCCGGCGATTGTCGAGAAAGTGCCGGTTGAACCCGATCCGGATCCGGTAACTGCCAGCGAAGAGCAACCGGTCAGCAAGCAACCCGATCCCCTCTTTGAAGCGCTGAAAACCTTCCAGGCTGAACCCGCACAAACGGTGGAAGGCGTCACTTCCGGAATAAAAACCCTTGAAGTGTCTGAGCCGGATCATTCACTGAATATTCCAGAAAGCATCTTTGAACAAAAGACCCTGGATTTCAATCAGATTCAAGCGGCTCCACCAACAAAAAAAGCCATCAACAAAGATGTGTTGTTCTCCGTTAATCAAACATCAACTAGCGAAAAGCAAAACGCTGAAATTTTAGATTTAAATGCCCTTGAACAATACGATATTCCCAACCTCGACAGCGTCAAAAGCGGCCTACAACAGGACTATCAGGCATTACTGTCAAAACCGGGCATCCGCAAAGAAGCCGTCTCCGGACAGGTTGTCGTGGAATTATACATTACGGGAACTTCCGCAAACACGCTGGTCAATATCTCCAGCGCTGTTTCACCTGAATTGGCCAACATTGTGGTCAAAAACCTAAAACTACTCTACATTCCCGATCGTATCGATCCGCTGCGATTACAAGTGAGTGTTTCTTTCAGGGCAAATTGACCTTAAAAACCCACATCGAAATTATAGGTAATTCCGATACTGAGTATGGTATTTTCGGCAAAACCAGCAGTAACATTGTTACCGGACAAATCAAAAACGGCAAAAAACTCAAAAAAACCGATGACATTACGGGCAACCGCAAAGGTGGAACCAGCTCCGATCCCCCACTTGGTAGGAGCAAACTCGAACTTTCCGTCGTTGATCTCGATATGCGGTGTAATACCGGCAAATATTCTCAACTCTGGAGTTCCCCAACCGATGGACGGCGAGACGATAAACCGGTAGCTGGTAAAATCAACTTCCGGACCGACCTTTGGCATAACGGCGATTTCAAGTCCCCCCAGCCCAAACTGACTCCTCGCAACAAATCCGATATAACTGTTGTTGTCACCCTCCAAGTCTCCGTTGAAGATTATGCCCGTTTGCAACGCAAAGGCGACCGGCAGTAAAAGGGTGATTAAAACCCCTGAGATCATCCATCTTTTCATAAAACAAAAACCCCCTCAAATTCAATATTTTTTGACGATTTCTTCCACTTCTTTTTTTATCTGCTCCAAACTCCCATGAACAACCCCCAGTGTCATATTCGAATTGCCGCCCCCCTGAATATTCAGGCTGGTTTTCAACGAATTTAAAATCTCCTGAGCATTGATTTTTTCATGGGTTGAAATGATATTGAAACCATTACTCTTGGACTTCTCGAATAAAAAAACGGCGATGGTATCCGGCTCGTTCAGGATCTCCTTCGAAAGCCCTTTTGCACTCTCTTCAGACGGTAAGACCTTGACAATTCTTCTCTTCCCGTCTATGCCTCTGGTTTGAATATTCTGATACATTTCCTTGGCAAGCGATTCGGAAAGGCGCCGACTCATCTTTGAAACTGATTTATTTTCATCCAATAGGTTTTTCAGCCGCATCTGCAATTCTTCTTTAGAAGTGGACAAAAATTCCGTTGTCTCCTTCAGAATGCGATGACTCATCTGATAATCTCTTAATGCTCGGTTCCCGGCTATAAAATAAATTCTGGTCGTTTGCTCCTGTCCATCCCTGCTGGTTCTTTTCACGCTTTCAGTCTTAAAAAACTTGATCATACCGATATTCCCCGTATTTTCACAATGAAAGCCCTTACACAAAGAATAATCCAAATCCCCTATCTTCACCACTCGTAACTGTTCCACGCCCAGGAGTTTGTCGCTCATGGCCTTTCTCAATGGGTATTTGTGGATATCCTTGGCCGGAATTGAGAGGGCCTCTACTTGAATTAAATCAATGATCTGCTGAAAGAGCTTTTTCTCCATGTTTTCCAATAATTCCTCAGACAAATCCCCGGTATTCAAATCGATGGTGGTATGATTGTCAGACATGTGAAATCCCACGGTGGCAATCCCAAAATCGTTGTCAAAATTAGCGGAAATGAGGTGCTGGGCGGTATGCTGTTGAGCGATATCGAATCGATTTTCACCGGATATCCGGCATCTTACCCGCTCACCTTCGTTGAAAACCACCTCATCAGCCATCACATGGAGAATGGTTCCCCCTTTGTCTCTTAAAACATTGAGTACCGGAATGCCATTTATCTCACCCCGGTCTCCCAGCTGCCCCCCCTCTCCATCGGGATAGAACTGGGATAAGGAAAGCTCGAGAACCCACTGGTTCTTTCGCTGATATTTACTCAAGATCTTCGCTTCAAAAACCAAATCATCAAACATCCGCTCACCTCAATTGTTATCGGTAAATATTATATCATTTTCAGATCAGCCGGGTGGAATCAAAAGGGGTTTTTATTCTACCGTATTGCCAATTGCAGTTTTAAGGGTGGCGAAGACCATGTTGTAGAGGTGCCGACAGAGGTGATAGCCTTCACCTGAATATTGTGAGAAACCAGCGCACCGTAACCGGTAAGGGAGTCAGGAGAATAAATCCATTGCCATCCGGCCTTTGTCCAATCCAAGGGGATGAAGGGTTCATCTAATGAAGGATTAGCCGTCAATTGGCCTGGCAGCCTGTTTTGCCAACTACCAACAATGATCACACGAGCGTCTTTTGGCAATGTCTCGAGAATCGAAGATTTGAGATAGTCCAAACGCGATGTATTCATGCCCCCCGATTCAAATTGCCTGTTCGTTTTTTGATCCATGTTGATGATAAACAACGGTGTATTGCCAGCAGCGAATTCCAAAATTTGAACAGATGGTGAGGGGGACAATAGGGAATTAAACCAATTGATGTCGGTGGGAAGCAAAAGTTTTCGCACTTCTTTAGGAGAAAAGGTGGACAGGGTGTATAAGCCTGAAAAAGTCAACAATTCAACCTGACCGTGCGAAGAAAAGGAAATGGGCGCTCTTTTGGTGAAAGAAAAATAGAGATTGTGCTGTGGAAAAAGAGACTCAAGCCTTTTCTCATATTCTTCCGGTGCATTTTGCATCAAAATAATATCCGAATCGGCGGCTTCAGAAAGCAACTGATCTAATCCTTGTGCTTGCTCATCCCCGTTCATATAGGCACAAAACAGCTGGATGGACGATTCACTCAGATTAACGTCGGTTCTTTCAACACGCATTACTTCCATGTCATCCGTCAGATAATCAAAGACGGCCAGACCGATCAGCAACACCAAAAAAAAGACAAAAACACTTAGCAGCGTCCATCCAAAGATTTTTAATATTTTCATCATCATTCTCCAATAGATATGGCGTCGAACCTTACACAGGACTTAACGACGAACCCGAAGCTCATATCAAAATAACTTTTCAAAGTAAATAGCATCCTGTAACACAAACAATGCCACAGACCTCCCCCCTTTACACAGAGAACTCCCAAAGGGCAGGCATTATGGGGGGGTGTAAAACAAAAGGGATTCATTTTTCAATGAATCCCTCATGGTCAGGGCGGGGAGACTTGAACTCCCGACCTCTAAGTCCCGAACCTAGCGTTCTACCAACTGAACTACGCCCTGCTGAATGCATATTTAAATGCTTCTCAGTTTAAAGCCTCTTTTGCAATTTCCACATACGCTTTAAAGGCATTCATGTCCGTTGATGCCAATTCGGACAACATTTTTCTGTTAATCCTGACACCAGCTTCCTTCAACCCGTGAATCAATTCGTTGTATTTAATATCATTCATTCTGGCGGCTGCATTTATTCTAACGATCCATAATTTTCTGTAATCTCGTTTCTTCTGTTTTCTACCTGCAAAAGCATAAACTCCTGAACGAAAGAATTGTTCCTTGGCTAAAGAGACTCTCCTGCTTTTTGCACCACGATACCCCTTAGCGGCTTTTAAATATCTCTTTTTCTTAGACTTTTTTAAAACTCCTCGTTTAATTCTCATCCGGAACCCTCCTCGTTCTTATGCTTTGGCCAGCATTCTTTTTATCGGTTTTTTTCTGTCTTCACTCACAGTCGTCTGTTTTCGCAGTCTGACGTTGATCTTATTCCGCTTTTTACCGGTTTCATGCCTTCTACCGGCCTTATTTCGCATAATTTTTCCCGTTCGCGTGATCCTAAAACGCTTCGATGCGCTCTTTCTTGTCTTCATCTTAGGCATGTCATTTCCTCCTCAATCCTGATATTATTCCTTTTCCGTTTCTTTCGACACTTCCGTTGTAACAACCGCTTCGGTTGCTAATTCTTCTTCCAATTTGTTTGCAATGCGGTTTTGTTCAGCTTCGTTGATCGGAGACAAAGTCATATGCATGTCTCTGCCCTCCAATTTCGGTTTAGAGGTCACCTTGGCATTTAGCTTGGTGTCTTCTATAATCCGGTCCAAAATCTCTTTGCCCTTCTCGGTAAACGCCATCTCTCGACCCCTGAACATGATCGTTACCTTAACCATATTGGAATCTTTTAAGAATCGCTTTATATGATTCAGCTTCGTCTGATAATCGTGTTCATCAATCTTCGGACGGAATTTCATCTGTTTCAGCTCGGTTTTTTTCTGGTTCTTTTTGGCTACTTTTTTCTTCTTTTGCAACTCGTAGCGGTATTTTCCAAAATCCAATACCTTTGCAACCGGTGGATTGGCCTCAGGCGCAATCAAAACCAGATCCAGACTATCCCGTTTGGCGACTGAAATCGCTTCACTCACCTTCATGATACCGATTTGTTCCCCGTCCTTGCCAATCACTCTGACCTTTGAAACTCTGATCTCTTCGTTCTTCGGCGGTAAATTCTCTTTCGCTTTCGCGATGTGACTCATCTCCTTTCGGTTTTTTGTTTCACTAAAAAAGGCGGACATAAAGTCCGCCTCGTATGCAAATACCATGATTGTGCATAACCTGTAATTCTTCGTTGAACCTTGTCAGCCTTAGCCACAAGGCGGGAAATCACTGGCGGACTTCCGCTTTTAAAAGTTTTCTGGTGGGCCGTACAGGAATTGAACCTGTAGCCTACTGATTAAGAGTCAGTTGCTCTGCCGATTGAGCTAACGGCCCATCTGGTGCCGGAGGGGGGACTTGAACCCCCACGGGATGTTTAATGTCCCACATGGACCTCAACCATGCGTGTCTGCCTATTCCACCACCCCGGCAAACTCCGTTGCTGCAGTACATTCTATCACTAATACGGCATAAAGTCAAGCCGATAAAAGCCTGGCGCGCCTGGGAGGACTCGAACCCCCAACCCTCGGAGCCGAAATCCGATGCTCTATCCAATTGAGCCACAAGCGCCGGCATAATGGGGTGGCTAGTGGGATTTGAACCCACGGCAGCCTGATCCACAGTCAGGTGCTCTACCAACTGAGCTATAGCCACCAGGCATAACAAAACTAATGGTGCGCCCAGAGGGAATCGAACCCCCAGCCTTTGGATTAGAAATCCAATGCTCTATCCGATTGAGCTATAGGCGCCCATAAAACTGGAGCGACCGACGAGACTCGAACCCGCAACAACCACCTTGGAAGGGTGGTGCTCTACCAATTGAGCTACGGTCGCAAAACAATCAACGGTTGGGCAATGGTCGGGGTGACTGGGCTTGAACCAGCGACCTCATGCACCCAAGGCATGCACGCTCCCAACTGCGCTACACCCCGATTGCCCGTTATTATAGCACAGTTAAAAACCACTGTCAAGTCGTATCGCTACAAATCTGGAACAGGCTGTTTACGACGATATTTAAGCCCTTGCCGGCTATCAAAGACCTTTGATGCTTGACAAAAACGAAAAGCGTGAGAATCGATTGATATATTTGAGACTGTTAAAAAACTCAGCATGCTGACCAATAAAACTTCACGCCCAAAAAAGTCAAAACCAGGCAGCTTGAGTAAAAAATCGCTCCAATTGGCTAAAAGCGTCAAATCCCCGGCTTTGATGGGAGATGATGGGTTTCAATGATAAGGCTCATAAATCGGATGTCAGAAAATATTCTTGTGATATAATTTTCATAAGCAGTTATATATGAACTCATGAATGGCATCAATTTGGATATCGAGGAGGGTGTGCTTGATGAATACGGGGAATGATATCGGAGAGATTGAAAAGGGTGTTCAAGCCTACAAACAAATCAAAGCCAAATCGGATCATGTCTTGAAAACCAGACTCAAATCCCGGATAAGGACAATGGTGGGAATGAGTACCATCACACGGGGAGAGGGATTTAAACAGAGTGTTGACCAACTCGCTGAAGAGGACTGGAAGGTGGGATGGGCTCGTCTGTATGACTTTTCCTTTAACGACGACTTTTCGGAATGGCTGACAAAAATCGGTTTGGACTTGTTCATCGTAACCGCTAATAAAAAAGAAAGAGAAACGGCCTTCAAGCTCTTAAACGGCATCTACTTGAATGCCTTGACCAATTATGTCAAACAGGTTATTCACAATTATTATCAAGATAAAATGGCCCTTCATCAAAAAAGCAGGGAAATAGCGGAAAAAACCATTTACAAATTACTGGTCAATCTGGATAGCTACAACCCGTATAAAGCGGGTTTTTTGACTTGGATGTTCAACATTGCCAGAAATACCGCCCTGACGCCAGACAAAAAGACTCAGGAAAACACGGAGTATTCGTTAGACTACGATGATGACGAATCGATTGAACAGGATAAATCGGATTATTTAAAATCAGACGATCCGAGTCCTGATGAAGCTTTTGCGAAAGAGGAAATGGGGCGGGTGATTCTCAAGGCGCTTTTCGATGACTCCGGTTATCCCTGGCAGATCCTTTGCGTGGGATTGATGAAGTTGGGCTACAAACCCGGCGACATCATCGAACACTTTTCGGATAAAAGTCTGGGCGACATCTTCACCCTGTTCAGAGCGGAATTTTGCGCTTCATCGTTTAGATCTCAGGAAGAACTGGATCAGCTGTTCAAGGGAATGGAAGAACAGCTAAAAAAAGCCCTGAAGGAAGTTATTTTAAGCCGGGATTCAAAAACGAAACAAATGCTGGAAGACCATTTGGAAGACCCGTGCGAATCGATCCGCTTAAAGGCTTTTTTCGGCAACAACCCCAATAAAAACATCAGCGACTGGAACGCCAGAAATCTGACCAAATTGAGAAAGGAATTAAAAGAAAGGGGAATGATTTAAGACGTGCGGAATTCGATCATGTAAGCAGTAAAATGATATGAATTCTAGATCAAAGGAGGTCTTAACGATGAAAAAGAAAGAGCATATTTCAGACAGTGAATTGGAAGCATATATCATTCAAACCTATTATTCAGGTGATTCAAATAAAGACGATCAAGATATAACCATTGAGGAACATCTTTCAGAATGCGATACCTGTGCGCAAAAAGCCCATCAAATTTATCAGGATATGAAAACGCTTTCGGATTGGAATGTCTTTACGGATAATCAGATACTGATTAACGTAAATGTCTACAAAGCCTTGGAAACCTTAGAACACCAAAGCACAGATGCCCAGGTGAAAGGAAGACTGCACCGGTGGATCAAAGACTTTAAGGGGCTTGCGGGAGGCTCTTTGAAACTGATGATGGATATGTACAGCCAAGGAAAGAGAAAGGCAACACGCTTGATGACGGAAGGACTGGAGAAACTGAACGCCCTTAACCCCATCCATTTTGACTACGAGGTCGAACTAGCCCCCAGCAGGAACGGGAAAAGTGAAATGGTGGTCAATTTCAACAAGATTAAATCAGAAAACACTCAGACGCCCTTAACCGTTCATTTAGATAAAAAAAGAAAAGACCTTCGAATTCAATATGAAGCGGATGAAACGAAAGATCTGCCCTGGGTATTATTGCTGCCTTCCAAAGCGCCTGGCTCCGCACAGCTGAAAGAGCCGGTCTATGATCAGAAGAAAAATCGTTGGGAGATCGTTTTTACTGACATTGACGAAGGTGAATATATCCTTCTGTTCGAACCGGATTATATGATGTGAATGCCATGATGAACAACCTTTCGGATATACTTCAGACGGCCGGTGATCTGTTTTCAAAAAAGGAATTTCAGGCAGCATGCGATTTCTTGGAAGAAAATGTTGAATCCGTAGCGCCAAGCAATGTGAACAGCCAAGATGTCATCCGATATTATCTGCTACTGGGAGAAGCCTGCTGGCATACCGGACGTTTACATGCGGCAAAAAAAGCCTTTGATTGCGGACTTCAAAGGGAAGATGAAGACGTCTCCCCGGCACTTAAAGCCGAAATTCGCAACGACAGTGCCCTCGTCGACAGAAATCTGGGCTATTACGAATCCGCTGAAAAGAAGTATATGCAGTCTAAGCGGCTTTACGAAAAGGCAAACATGGACCGCTCCCCTCATTACCTGCATCTGATGAACAACCTCGCCTTGCTGCTCAAAGACATGGGACGTATCAGTGACGCCGAAGAACTCTTTGCAAATGCCCTCAAAATATTGACAGAGGAAACGAACTTTCCGGATGTCTTTCAGATGCGAATCGAAAACAACTACGCCTCATTGCTTTTTGAAAAAGGCGACGAGGAAAACGCAAAAACGTATTATTTCCGTTCCATGAAAGCCAGAATTCGAAAATACGGAGTCCATTCCCCACCCTATGCCGAAAGCTTGAACAATTTAGCCGTATTGTATGGCGAAACAGACACTAAAACAGCCATTCGGCTGCTGGAAAAGTCCTATGGGATTTGCCGCCGACTGTTTGATGAGACCCACCTCAACACGGCCAAAACCAAAAAGAACCTTGCCGTTGCCAAAGCAAAGGCCGGAGATTACGCTTGTGCAAAACAGATGCTCAGCGAAGCGATCGCCGTTATCGGTTCCAGAAGCGGCACGGATTCGCCTCTGTATTGGCGCAGCTTGAAAGAGCTGGCCATTGTTGAATGGAAAACGGGCCTACAAGACGAGGCAAAAAGATTATTTGAAAAAATCATCACTTTTTTTGCGAACAGCGATGGGATCTATTCAAAAGATCACTTTGGATGCTTATACGACTATTCAAGATATCTGTTCCAAACGGGTGAGAACGAACGGGCCTTGCTCATGTTGAAACAGGCGGCCAAAATGGAAAACGATTATTTTGAACAGATGATCAAAGGACTACCGGAAGACTCCGCTATCAAACTGGTCAGGAAAATGGCAGCAAACACCGGCTATCTGATCAGTGCGCTGCTGAGGTACACAGAAACCGCAGACCTTTCAGCATTCTATCCGGTGCTTTATTTCCGAAAAGGATTGGTTTTCGAGGTCACCTATCTACACCGGTTGGAAGCGAAGATGAGTTCTGACCCGGAAGTAAAAAGAAAATGTGAACACTATTTCCAAGCCAGAAAAGAAGTGGCAAGACGGTTATTCACCGGCTTATCGGAAAATGAAAAGGCCGATGATTTCAGAAAGAGACAGAAAGATCTGATCCGTCAATGTGTGGAGCTGGAGCGGGAATTGTGGGCCTATCTACCGGAAATAGCCATTGACAAGACAGAACAGCGGGGGTTGTTCGAGAGGCTGAACAACCGATTAGCCCCATCCGATGTCATTCTGGATTATTACCAATACAACCGATATGATTTTGAACAAGGGGAGTACACCCATCAAAACGGATATTGTGTTTTTCTCATAAAAAAGGATGGAAAAACAGTGCAGCTTCAATTGCAGCCCTTGCTGGATGAGGACTCATTGGAGCATCTCATCAGCCAATACCGAAAGATCATATCCGGCGATGACCAGACACGTGGTTCAGGACATTCCAGAATCTCTGGAATCAACGAAATCATAAAGGTGTGCAAGCGTCTCTACAACGCCTTGATCCCAAAAGCCATGTCAACCATTGCAGCGGATGGCGAAAACGTCATCAAAAGATGCCACATCTGCCCGGACGGTGCTATCTCCACCATCGCCTTTGAATCGTTGATCTCTCCAAACGATGATTTTCTCCTGGATGAATACTGCACAAACTATTACAACAACGTCCGGGAAACCGTGAGATACCCAAACAGAACCCGTCATTTGAAAGACATCACCATTTTTGCAAATCCCGCATACGAATTGTCTGAAACAATCACAGCAAAGGCTACGGCCTTAGAACTGGGAACAAGGACGAACAGTCTGCTCAACCTCTTAAGAGAGAAAACATTGGAAGATGGCTATTATCCACAACTCGAAGGGACGCAAAAAGAAGGGGACCTGTTGAAAGCCATGTTCGATGCCGATCACCGGCTAACGAATGACTACTTTACGGGAAAAGAAGCCTTTGAGAGAAAACTGAGGGCAGTCCAATCCCCATCCGTCCTGCATCTGGCAACCCACGGTTTTTTTATCACCGACGATTCAAAAGCCATCCCCCATCCCCTCATTCGCTCCGGGATCGTTTTATCCGGTGTCAATTCCGTATTAAAAGGCCTCTCGGTCCCTGAAGAATACGAAGACGGGGTCTTTTCAGCCTACGATGCGACCACACTCTCCCTTGAAAACACCGAAATCGTTGTTCTCTCAGCCTGCGAAACCGGACTGGGGGAAATCAAAACCGGAGAAGGCATTCTGGGACTCAGACGCAGCTTTGCCCAGTCCGGTGCAAAAACCATCATCATGAGCCTCTGGCGGGTTAGTGACAAATACACCGTCTACATGATGGAATCTTTCTATAAAAACCTGCTCAAAGGAAAAGAGATTCCCGAAGCCCTCAGGACCGCCCAACTGGATCTGATAGAATTTTTGGATGACACCTTTGGCTTCGCCTCTCCAGCCCTTTGGGCCGGCTTCATCTGCCAGGGAGACCCTCAATCGATCCAATAGAATCGTCACTCTGGTTTATGTGTATGAAAAAAGATTGACTTTTCCAAAGAAACAAACCTGCGGAAAACTGAAAAGAGAACAGTATAATGATTTGAGACACTAAAACAGCAATCAAAACCATCATGGAACGGTGAATTTGGTCACCAAGGTGTCTCGTAGATAAAAAAGCCCTCATAAACGAGGGCTTTTTTGATTGCGATGTAAATCATTATTTCTCGATTTTCCGTAATTCGATGAATTGATCCATAAAGAGCCAATCTGGTATGGAATTTTCTCCAGCTGTGATGTCTACTTCAAAATATGCATCGAGGTACCCTTCCTTATGAATTCTAAAGTTCAGGCGTGTGTTGTTGGATAAAATCGAATCAACATGTATCGTATCGTCAAGGGGTGTCTTCCCCAGATAAACCTCATTCAAATAGATATCAGCGTTAACGGGAGTTGAGTTAATCTTCAGCTGAATACACTTAATGCGGTATTCAAGATTCTTTGCAAAAGCCATCTGATCACCATCCTTATTGTCTTCGGGGTTGTAAGCAACCCATTCTGATTCGAACAGGGAGGCATTTTTCCCGTCCGTTCCCTGCTGTTCCCATGCCCCAGAATGGGCAAAGAAAACGCTGACAGAGAATGCAACGAGAACCAACACAACAAAAAGCTTCAGTTTGTTTTTTGTCATCATCATCACAACCTTTTTGCTTTCACATTTGAAAAAAACAAGCAAGTTCCATCATTGAGAGAGATCTTATTGAAGATTTACATGAACGATAAATGATCGGCAGTTCTGTCACAGTCATGAATAAGTATCAGAATTTTTCTGTCGAAGGAGTCCATTTTTATAGCAAACACTTCAAGTTGGCTGTTTGGAGCCTGTTTTGGTGTGTTATAATCACTCCACATCCATCATCAGGTGTTTTTTCAAACTTAAATTGAAGGGTCAGGGAAGTTTGAACTTTTTTGCCGGATTATTATACTACAAATCATTCGAATTTCCGCAGGTGAAAAAAAATCCTGCGGAAAAGGATCATCCCGGATGTAAGACCCTACAAGTGCATATGTCGATAAACGATCGCTAAGAATGGATTTTCATATGAAAACATAAGGTTGCTGGTACAAATAATCATTTAGAAAAAGGGGGAATTATGAAACAAAACATGATCTTGTTAACCGGGTTCTTTTTGGTGCTGGCTGTTTCCATCTCCATATCCTTTTTAGGCCCAGAAGAGATGGTGATTGTATGGAATTATTTTGATACCGGAGAATACGCACAATACGGAATCACCATCCACGAAACTTCCGATAAGGGCTATTTGTTAGGCGGGACGACTTACACGGAAAGTAACAGTTCTGATATCGTTATCACTAAATTAAATGCACAACGGGAAATGGATTGGCAACGCTATTATGGCGGAGCTGACTTTGATTATTTGGAAGATCTCAAACTAACTTCTGACGGGGGATTCATCGCCCTTTCTGATTCATCTTCAGCTGATGCAGGAAATTGTGAACCCATCGGTCTCCGTGATATTTGGATCATAAAAGCGGACATACATGGTGAAGTTCAGTGGGAACAAAAATACGGTGGTACAAACAAGGATTATTCCACTGCCATCATCCAAACCAGTGATGGCGGATTTCTGATCACAGGCTACACGGCTTCCGATGATCATCATTTTCAGGGTAATCACGGCAAGGAAGATTGTTTTGTAATGAAATTGAATATGCATGGCGAAGTTGAATGGAGCCGATTATACGGTGGATTTGACAATGAAGAAGCCGAT
>Ga0209607_1000390_pt1 | contig 39550 bp, 26 predicted proteins | sample AD_UKC117_MetaG_FD_184413 | JGI IMG/M metagenome (GOLD analysis project Ga0209607, IMG submission 184413) | Active sludge microbial communities of municipal wastewater-treating anaerobic digesters from Hong Kong - AD_UKC117_MetaG (SPAdes)... | ecosystem: Engineered > Bioreactor > Anaerobic >... | reverse complement strand
CACTTCCTTACCCTCTTCGACAATATGGGTGGTGTTGTTGGAACCCCCGCGGATCCAGGCATCCCCGGTCTTGATGGCGCTGGTGGTGAACTGGTCATTGGAGAGACTGGTGATTTCGTTCTTGTTATGGGCGATATTGAAGGAGGCATTCCAGCGGAAATCGCCGTTGCGCACCACGTCACCATTGATCAGGAATTCAATCCCTTTATTGTTCATGGAGCCCACATTGGCCATCATTGTCCCTTTCAGGTAAGGGGGCTGGGGCACCGAATAGGTATAGAGGAGGTCTTTCGTGTTCTTATCGTAATAATCGATGCTACCGTTGATCCTTCCCTTAAAGAGGCTGTAATCCAGACCGATGTTGAACATGGAAGTCTGTTCCCACCGCAGGTTGGGATTCTCATTCTGGTCGAACTGGTAGGCGGTGTACCATTTGCCGTTGTCGTAATACTGACCGGCCCTGCCATAGAGGGGAAGCGAGAGGTAAGGGCTGAGGCCGTCCTGGTTCCCCGAGACGCCGTAGCCGATCCTGAATTTCAGGTCATCAAGGGCATTGACCCCGCGCAGAAAGGATTCTTCCTTCATATGCCAGGCAGCGGAGACAGAGGGGAAAGTCCCCCAGCGGTGGTTCTTCCCGAATTTGGAGGAACCGTCACGCCTCACGGAAGCCGCGATCACGTATTTCCCCATCAGCGTGTAATTGACCCTTCCGAAGAAGGAGATCAGCTTGCTCATATTCTTGGAGGACCATACATCGCCCGAACGGAGGTTTTCACCGGCACCCAGGTTATTGTAAGCAAACAGGTCGGTCACAAACTGCCGGTTCTGGGCCCCCATGCTCTGGTAGTAGTTATCCTCATAGGAATAGCCCACCAGGAAGTTCATGTTATGGTTTTCCAGCACCTTCTTATAGTTGAGGGTGGTTTCCAGCAGCTGTTTGTCGGCCATCCAGGAGTTGCGTTGCGCATAGCCGATATCGTTGCGGCCCCGTTCGGTCTGCGAGTCGTAATACTGGCCGTAATCGTTGCTTTCCCGCTGTTTGAGGACGTTCAGGCTGGCCTTCATGCCGGCGAAAAGGTCCAGGTCGGCCTTGATGTTCCCGAAATAGAGGTTGCTCTTGTTGTCGCGCGAGTTGTACTCGATGTTCCTGACCGGGTTGCCCTGGTCATATTCCTGGTTGTCATACCAGGAGCCGTCGGCCAGTTTCACAGGGTAGACGGGGATCATGTTATAGGCCAGCACGAAATTCCGGGTATCGGAAGGAGAGTAGTTGCGCTGGGTCATCACGCCGGTGAAGGTGAGGTCCAGTTTATCATCGAAAGCCTTCTGGTTAAAGCTCAACCGGGCGTTGTACCGCTCCAGGACGTTGTCGTTGACCACCCCCTGCTGGTCGAGATAGGAGATAGAAGCCCTGTAGTTGTGTGATCCGGAGCCTCCGGTCATGGAGAGGCTGTGGTTGTGGGTCAGGCCCGTACGCATGATCTCCCCGAACCAATCGGTGTCACCCCCCAGGTCCAGGCCTGTGGTGCTGATGTTGTTTTTGGAGGCGTAATCCCTCCATTCGGCGGCGTTGAGCAATTCGGGCTTGTTGGTGACATTGTCGACAGCCACGTACCCTTCATATTCGATGGAGGTCTGGTCCCTTTTCCCCTTTTTGGTGGTGATCAGGATCACCCCGCTGGCCGACCGGGAACCGTAGATGGCCGCAGCGGAGGCGTCTTTCAGCACGCTGATGGATTCAATGTCCTGGGGAGCCACCGAGTTAAGGCTCATCCCCGGCACACCGTCGACCACGATGAAGGGCTGGCTGGAGGCGTTCAGGGAGGAGGTTCCGCGCAAGCGAATGGTCTGTTCCGAGGTGACATCACCACTTCCGTTGGTAATGGTCAATCCGGCCACCTTCCCTTTCAGGAGGTCCACTCCCGTGCGGGTTACCCCCCTGTTGAAGTTTTTCTCCGAAACATTGGTGACCGATCCGGAGATCTCCCGCCGGGTTTGCGTACCGTAACCCACTGCCACAATTTCCTGCAAACCAATGGTCTCATCTTCCATGACCACCTTCAGTTCGGTCTGGTTACCCAGCACCAGGTCCTGCGACTTCATGCCCACAAAAGAGACGGTTACCACTGCCGCATCCTGGGGCACTTCCAGGGTAAACCGGCCGTCGGCACCGGTGATGGTCCCCACCATCGTGCCTTTGACCACCACGGAAGCTCCGGGAATGGGCATTCCGTTGCTGTCGGTGACCAACCCTGTCAGAACCTTCCTGGCCTGCTGCACCACGACCGGACGGCCGGCATCGGATGGCAACGGGAGCTCCGCGGAAACCAGGAGCGTCCATCCCAGAAAATTCAGAATGACAAGGCCCAGAATACGCCCTGCCCTCCTGCCTGCCCTCCTGAAAGGAGAGCTTTTCAACGCTTTCATTTTCATAGATTTTTTAGTTACGTTAATGATTTAAAAAGAAGGATAGGTAAAACATCCTATTAATTTTCAATGCTTGAGAAATACCGCAAAATCTTCGGTGGAAATCAACGAGGCTAATAATTGGTTCAGTTATGTATTCAAAAATAAATATTTATATGATCGGTAGTTACTTCATATGCTATAAAACATAAACTTTTAAAAACGGCTCCCTTATTAGGATCTTTTGATGATTTTCAGGGTTCCCGGAACTCTTCATCAAATAAGCGGAATCTGATAATAAAAACAGATCAACCTGGAAGCAGATACCTTAAGTGGGCATCCGGAAAAATTAAATAGACTATTTAAGCCTTCGTGTCGCTGCAGGTTATAATTTTATGCGGGAAACTTACTTTAAACCCGGTATCAGATAAATCACCTTTTAACCATAAATCATGCAAAGCAGAATTTCCTTTATAGCGGGATTGTTACTGATGACGGGTCTCCTGGCCGCCCCGCGTTTCTCAACGGCACAGGTTTTCAGGCCGGGGCCTCAGGTGGCCACCTTTTATTCGGACATCGACGATTCGGAACAGCCCTACGGGCTTTACCTGCCGCAGAATTACGACCCGCAGAAGAAGTATCCCATGGTGGTGATGCTCCACGGGGCTATGTCGAACCACCGGCTGGCACTGCGCCGGGTGTTCGGGAAGTCCAACCTTCAGGGAGAGAATGATGCTTTGGCCTCGCGTTATTTTCCCCGGTGGAAGGAGGAGGAGTATATTGTGGCCTCCCCCTGGGCCCGGGGCACCATGGGGTATACGGGTATTCCGGAGGAGGATGTGATGGCGGTGATCGAAGCGTGCAAGGCCAGTTTCAACATCGATGAGGAGCGGGTATTCCTGACGGGTTTGTCGATGGGCGGGGGTGGCACCCTTTACCTCGGGTTGAGCCGGCCCGGACTGTTTGCGGCCATTGCTCCCGTTTGTCCCGCGCCTCCGGAAGAAGCTTATTCCCTGATGGGCAACGCCCTGAACCTCCCCGTGGCCATTTACCAGGGCGGCGCCGACGCGGTGGTCAGGCCTGAAGGGGTCAGGCTGATCGTCGACGACCTCCTGAAGGAAGGGGCATCCGTGGAATACCACGAATTTCCGGGGGTCGGCCACGACGTGTGGGTCCAGGCTTACGAAAACGGCAACATCTTCCGCTGGTTCGACGGGTTGAAAAGGAATTCCTTTCCGGAGAGGGTGAAATATACCACCCGGTGGTACAAATATAATGAAGCCTACTGGGTGCTCTTCGACAAGATCACTCCCGGCACGCCGGCGACCATCGATGCCCGGTTTACGGCTCCCAACACATTGGATATCAAAACCAGCGAACTGGAGGCCTTCACCCTGGCCCTCAAGGGTCACCCCTCTTTCAGTGCCTCCGGACCGCTGACGGTGAAAATCAACGGCGTCACCCTTCAGAGTGCGCCAAAAATGAACCACTCCTTTCAGCTGAAGGAGGGCAAATGGGTGCCCGGCAAGTACCACGCGCCTGTGGTGGCCAAGAAGAAGGGGCTGGAAGGACCGTTGTTTTCGGCCCTCACCCGAAGGGTACTTTTTGTCTACGGCACTGAGGGGGCTCCCGACGCCACCGCACTGGCGGCGCGGTGGAAACTGGCCCGCGATGCCGCCGACTTCTCCGTGGCTTTCGGCAGCTATGAGCAACCCTCCCTGGTCAACCCCCGCATCGTGGCCGACAGGGAGGTGACCCCCGAAGATTTGCGCAGCTCCCATCTCTTTCTCTTCGGAACCCGGGAAACCAACCAGCTCATCGCCCGGATGGCCGACCGGCTGCCCCTCCATCTGAAAGAGGGTGACACCTCGCACGGACTGGTTTACACTTATCCCGTCAACGGGAAAATGATAGTGGTCGCCTCGGGGATTCCCTTCTGGCAGGCCAAAGCCTCCCCTGCCCCGCCAGCCGCCGATCCCGCAGCCGTCAGGGCCCGCACCCGCATCAGCTTCGACAACGGCCCCGGCGCCAAAGCCCTCGCAGGCAGACCGGACTACCTCCTCATCGGCGAAAACGGCCTGATCATCACCGAAGGATATTTCGACCACGACTGGCAAATTCCGGCCGACGCCCAACAGAAAATGAGCGTCGTCTTACCATAACTCATGTATGCTTTATACGTATAAATAATACGGCTATTCCTTCATGCATTGAATCTCATTACCATGAATATTACCTCTTCCCTGCCTTCGGAAATGATTACCAGGCTCAATGAGTATTCCCGGAAATACGGGATTCCCAAATCACGGATTCTCGAACTGGCCTTGTCGGCCTATTTCGACAAAATCAAAAAAGCGGAATATATCCGTTCCTTCAAAGCCGCCGCGAGCGATGAGGAACAATATCTGCTGGCAGAGGAGGGATTGGAGGAGTATCTCAAAATTCTGGATAAGGAGTGAAACAGCGGGAAATCTGGCTGGCTGATCTTAATCCTGTGAAAGGCAATGAACAACAAGGGATCAGGCCGGTGGTGGTAATAAGCGGAAACGCGATGAACGACCACTTGGGGATTTCTATCGTTTGTCCGTTGACCTCAAGGATTAAAAACTATTCAGGATGTCTTGTCCTTGAGAGAAATCCATCGAACGGATTATCCACAGATTCGGAGGTTATTACTTTTCAGGTCAGGACCTTATCAAGAGAGAGATTCAGAACCCGCCTGGGAGAGATTTCCGGGAACCAGTTAAAAGTAATTATCAATGGGCTCAGCGAGATACTGACTTATTAAATATAAATTAACCATAAATAACCTGACTTATGCAAAAAACGATTTTTTGGCTGATGCTGGCCCTGGTGGCCTTATCGTCGTGTTCGCGCAGAACGGTCACCCTGGAGTCGCTGTTGAAGGAGATGGCCGACCGGGAGGCCATAGCGCGCTATCCCGATCCGGAATACACGTTGAAGCAGTTCAGCAGTTACGACCGGGCCACCGTAGCTCCCGGCGACCACACCTGGTTTGCCAACTGGGACCGGTCCATGTTCATCCGCACCGACACCATCAGTGGAAGGAAGGAATATGTGATGATGGATGCCGAAGGTCCGGGAGCCATTGTCCGCTTCTGGATGACCTTTGCCGGTGAAAATTCCGGAAGGGGAATCCTGAGAATCTATTTTGACGGAGACACGGTACCTGCCATCGAGGGTACGGCCTTTGACGTGCTGAGTGGCACCCTGCTCACGGGGGCGCCCCTGGCCACATCGGTTTCCGACTCCACAGAGTATGAGCACCGCGGACACAACCTCTACCTTCCCCTCCCCTACGCCCGCCGCTGCCTGGTGACCTACGAGAGCGAAAACATCAAAGATCCGGGCGCCAAAACCGGCGGGGAGGCCGCCTATTATAACATCAATTACCGGACCTATCCTCCGGGGGCGAAGGTAACTACCTGGTCGCGCGAAGAGATGGAGAAAAGTGCGGCCACGCTGGACCAGGTGCAGCAGATCCTGACCTCCCGGGACCGGGGTCCCTGGCCTGCAGGCGGCGACTCCCTGACGTTCACCGCCTCTCTGGCGCCCGGAGCCCTGCGCTCCGACACATTGGCTGGCAAAAAGGCCATCCGCATGATCAGGGTGGAGGTGGACCCGGCCATCGATCCCCAGGCGTTGCGCTCCACGGTGCTGAAAATCTCCTTCGACGGCGAAACCACGGTCTGGTGCCCCCTGGGTGACTTCTTCGGCACCGGCTATCAACTGCGCCATTCCGACACCTGGTATTCGGCGGTGGATCCCGCAGGGGGAGTCCTGACCGCCTGGCGGGTGATGCCTTTCAAGGAACAGGCGGTGATCACCCTGGAGAATTTCGGAAAAGAAACCGTGGAGATCAGGAAGGTGACCCTTTACACCGGTCCCTGGAAATGGGACAGGCATTCGATGCATTTCGGAACCTCCTGGCACCAGTTCACCCGTCTGCAGACCGGCAATGCCAAGGAAAACGACGGCCGGGGTGGCCCTTCTGACATCAATTATGTGGAGCTCGGTGGCAGGGGAGTTTATGCCGGCGACGGCGTGGCGGTTTTCAACACCATGTATGGCTGGTGGGGCGAAGGTGACGAGAAGGTTTATGTCGACGGGGAGACCTTCCCCTCGCACATCGGTACGGGCACCGAAGATTATTATGGCTATGCCTGGTGCCGGCCCGAGAAATTCGCCAACCATCCCTTTATCGCCCAGCCCGACGGCAGCGGCAATTTCTGGCCTGGATATACCGTCAACCTGCGGCAGCGCGCTCTTGACGCCATCCCCTTCACCACTTCCCTCCGTTTCGACATGGAGATGTGGCACTGGAACAAAGCCACCATTCACCACGCCCCGGTAACCTGGTATTACGTGATGCCCGGAAGTAAGAGCAACATTCTTCCCGATACGGCGGGCGTACAGGAACCGGTGGCCCTGCGCCGCAGCGACATCATCTCCCCCTGGATAAGAAAGGGCCGAATGGAGGGCGAAAATATGGTCTTCGGAGGAGCCTCCCGAGGGAACATTGAATTCCAGAACATTCCCCGGTTCAAATGGAGCGAGGATATGCAGCTATTCTGGAACGGCGGAAAACCGGGCGACCACCTCGACCTCTATTTCTATTCCGCCGACTCCCTGATGACCCCGGTGACCGCCGCTTTCACCCATGCTCCCGATTACGGCACCTTCCGGCTCGAACTGAACGGCAGACCCCTGCCAGGCCAGCATAACCTCTTCAATGAAGAGGTGACCACCCACGAAACATCCCTGGGCCCCCTGCCCATCCTAAAAGGGAGAAACCAGCTCAGGGCGGTCATCACCGGCACCTCCGGAAACCAGGGAAAGGCCTTCTTCGGAATCGATTACCTGAAATTTGGTGAATAATTCAGGAGATGAACCTACTTCATCGCATAGTCTTTCTGCTGATCAGCGTGTCAGGTTGCCTATTCCGGACTTCCGGACAAGGATTGACCACCATGGAATTTGTATCGCCGGAAAAGTTGATGGTCGCCTCCTTCAACGGCTCTCTCTTCCCGGAGGATCGACTGCCCCTGGTCTCGTTCAGGGCCGGGAAAACCCTTTATACCTCAGCGGAGTTTATCCATTCGGATGGAAAGTTCCGTATCTCAGGGCTACTGGAGTTGGAGTATAATCCTTTGGAGTATTTCCCCGGATTCAAAGCCACCCTGACCTTCACGAACCTTTCAGGCGACACCCTGCTGCTCCACAATGTGGTACCCTTCGGGGAGTCGTCGGGTCATGTCTACCTGACCGGGAAGGGGGACCATCCTCTCTCACGGAGCCATCTGTTCCTTCCTGGCAGGGATCCGGTCAACGTCATCCTTCCCGACAACGCCTGGGAGCTGGGCTTTTCTGCTTTGGAAATCCCGGTGCTGAATGGTGGGACCGAGGAGAACAAAGGGACTGAAGGGACCGCAGAGACTGAAGGGACTAAGGGATCAGAAAAGGGAGAAAAGAGTGGGGAAACAGGCAGTACAGCGGAGAAAGGAAGAACTATTGGGACGGAAGCAAAAGGACGCGACTTTCGGAACGGAGTGGCCTCAGGTACACCAGGTAGTTTAAGCACCAGGGTCTGCGCTCTGGTCCGCCGTGACCGGGAGTCGGTGGAAAACGGCCGGCGCCGCCGCTTCGAAACGGAACTCTACCCGGGCGGAAAGGTCACCTACACCCTGTGGGCCGACACTTACCAGGGCGACTGGCAGCAGGGTCTGGCGGTGATGTTCCGGGAGAGGATGCTGTACGATGTGGAGCCCGGCACTTTCGACAATACGCTTTATGAGCGTCCCGATCTTGCGTGGGTCCGGCAGGCCTATGTGGCCCACCTCCTGCAGGCCTGGGACCGGGACTTCTACGATGCCACCCGGGGCGGATACCGGCTGAAGGAGTTTCTGGAGAGGGGCCTCTGGCTGTACGGAGGCGATGACTTCACGGGCATCTGGCCCACCTGGCCCTCCCTGGGCATCGACCAGCGTAACCAGTGGGATCTCTTCCGTGACCTCCCGGGGGGATTGCCCCAAATCAAAAAGCTATCACAGCAGTGCCTTGAGGCCGGGTCGGCCCTCTTTATCTGTTACAATCCCTGGGATGAGAGCACCCGCAGCGAAAGCCACACCGGGGGTATGGCCGCCATCCTGGGAGCCACCGGGGCCAAAGGGGTCGTCCTCGACACCCGGGGTGCGTCGAGCAGGGAATTCCAGGAGGCCGCCGACAGCGTGGCCCCGGGCATCATCATGTACAGCGAGGGGATGGCCGTGCCCCGTGACATGCAGGGCATCGTCGCCGGCAGGGTCCATAATGCCCTCTATTACCCGCCCCTTCTCAACCTCAACAAGTTCATCAAACCGGAATTCGCCATCTTCCGGGTGGCCGAACTCTACAAAGAGCCCATCCTGCGGGAATACAACCTCTCCTTTTTCAACGGCTACGGCACCGAACTCAACATCTTCGCACCCGGGAAACCTGCCTGGGCGGAGGAACAATACCGGTACCTGGGTCGCACTTCCCGCATCCTGCGGGAAAACACTCCCCACTTCACCTCCCGCGATTTCAGGCCGCTGATCCCCACCCTGCGCGACAGCATCTGGGTGAACGCCTGGCCCCTTCCGGAAGAAGCGCCCGGAAAAACAGCTGAGAAAACGCTTTTTACCATCTACAGCATCCTCCCGGAAGGATCGACCGCCCCCCTGTTTGAAGTGACGCCCGATCAGGCCTGTCACTTCGCCGACCTCTGGAACCACGAGGAACTCCTGCCTGTAAAGGCCGACGGAAAATGGTGGATCGCCCCGGTTGTAGAGGGATTCAGCGCCCGCTGGCTGGGCACCAACAACGAAGGGGCCGTGGGGTGTGTGGCACGCCTGCCCCGGTTCATCGAAGTCTCCCTGCATGGGGACGAACTGAACATCAGCCGGGTGAAGGAGAATGACATGAACTTCAACCGACAAAGAGGAGACTCCCTTTTAATCTGGGCCGGAGATCCGGAATACGGTAAAAAAAACCTGCACCTTCCGGCATCGGACACCTCCCTTTTTCTGTCAGACCACTTTGGCAGGTACGAAGGGAAGTTTGTGATTCAGCTGATGAGGGAGGGCCTCCTGCGCGATGAGCGGGTGGTGAGGATAACGCCCGGCACTCCCCGGCTGGTCAGCCGGCCGGAGCATGTGGCCGCCAACCCTTCCGAAGTACGGGAGCATACCGGTGCCAGGAACGGAGGGGAGAGAACAAAAGCCATCCTCCGGAAGATCCCTGCTGAAATGGTTCTGATTCCTGCCGGAAAATTTGTTTTCCACGCTACCGCCGGCGATGATTTCATCCCCTATCCGAAGGAAAACCTGGGCAGGGAATTCGCGATGCCCGCCTTCCTGATGGACCGTCACCCCGTCACCAACCGGGAGTATAAGGCTTTCCTGGAGGCCACCGGGTACCAGCCTGCCGATACCGCCAACTTCCTCAGGCATTGGGAGAAGGGCACCTTCCTTCCCGGGGAGGGTGATTTCCCGGTGGTTTACGTCAGTCTGGAAGATGCCCGGGCCTATGCCCGCTGGGCCGGGAAGCGCCTCCCCACGGAGTTGGAATGGCAGTATGCCGCCCAGACCCCCGCAGGCAACGAATGGCCATGGAAACAGCGCCGGCCGGTGAAAAGGGTGGAAGAGGCCATTACTGCCACCCTCACGGTCTCCTCCCTGGAAGGCCTCGACCCCGGCATGTGCAACCCGGGCGACGGCCACCCCTACCCCGTGGGGAAATACCGCAAAGGGGCCAATCCCTACGGACTACAGGACCTGGCAGGTTGCGTCTGGCAGCTCACCAGCGGCGAATATATCAACGGAAGCTACCGTTATGTGATCATGAAGGGAGGAAGCTATTTCAAACCCTCCGCTTCATGGTGGTATGTCCAGGGAGGCCCCCGCGAACTCCATTACCGGCAGATGCTGCTGCGCGTCTCCCCGGGATTCGAACGCAACGCCACCGTCGGCTTCCGCTGTGTCAGGGACCTTCAATGAGTCATTTTCCATCGGTGAAAAGCCTCTAAAGCCCTCAAAATGCAGACTGAATCCATCCAGTAATGAGCTTTATTTAGTATCTTTAACAAAAAAAGTTGATGCTGCAGTTAAAAATCAGACCGGAATTATTCTGGGATCTGGATAAATCAAAACTCTCCGAATACAGAAACCAGAGAATTATTATTGAAAGAGTACTCAGCCTGGGAAATATACAGGAATTCAAAGAGATAATCCAATTCTACGGAATGGAGACCATCAGGAAAGAAATCGCCAAGGCAGGAAGTCTGGACCCTAAAACCCTGGAATTTGTATTAACTTTTCTGAAAATAAACAAGAAAGAACTTTTATGTTGCACAAGGAAACAGTCGACCCCGTCATTCTGGATGTAATTACCGCACTGCACCAAATTGAAGATCTGAAAGATTTTTATCTCGTCGGTGGAACTTCGCTGGCGCTTCAGCTTGGACACAGAAAATCAGTAGATATTGACCTTTTTTCAGGGGATTCATTTAATCCGGTTCAACTTTCAGGACTCCTTGAGGAAAAACTTGGTTTTCAGGTTCAGTATATTCATCGTAACACCCTGAAAGGAATCATTTCGGGAGTATTTGTAGACATAATCACTCACAACTATCCATTGATCAAACCGGTGAATCTGGTGGACAATATCCCTTTAGCTTCCCCTGAGGACATTGCGGCCATGAAAATAAACGCCATTACAGGTAATGGCACCAGGGTAAAAGATTTCATTGACATCTATTTTCTGCTAAAAGAGTATTCGCTGGCTGAAATATTCAACTTCTACAGGGAAAAATACAGCACTGGCAATGATTTCCACGCTCTTAAAAGCCTGACCTATTTTGATGATGTTGATAGTGCAGCGTGGCCAGAAATGGTCGCTGAGAAAAATCTGACATTCACCAAAGTAAAAAAGGTACTCCTTCATGAAAGGGACCTGTATTTAAAGACCTGACATAAAAATCCATATTGAGTTACTCATCTTTGGTATGAAATACCCTGTATCTGTACCAGCTCTGGTGCTGGCCCTACTCATGAATTTCCCGGTCCTGGCCGCACCGGATGGCAAAGAGATCCGCCATCTCTCCGGAACCGGGAGTGACGATACGTGCACCTGGGAGTTTTACTGCACCGCAGGGCGTAACAGCGGCCGCTGGACCACCATCGAAGTGCCCTCCCATTGGGAGCAGCAGGGATTCGGGGAGTACGACTATGGCCGTGATTACCGCACCTACGGCCGGAAATTCCGCTTCTCCGACGAAAAGGGGCTTTACCGCCATACCTTCCGGGTACCTGCTGGTTGGAAGGGGAAAAAGGTAAAGATTGTCTTTGAGGGGGCCATGACCGATACCGAGGTAAAAATAAACGGCCGGCCTGCCGGGGAAATCCACCAGGGGGCCTTTTATCGCTTCCGCTATGACATCACCGACAAGCTGAAATTCGGGGAAGTCAACCTGCTGGAGGCCACCGTCAGCAAGATGTCGGCCGACGCCTCGGTCAACCGGGCCGAGCGGTATGCCGACTATTGGGTGTTCGGGGGCATCTTCCGCCCGGTCTGGCTGGAGGCCGTCCCCGAGGAACATATCGAAAGGATCGCCATCGACGCCCGGGCCGACGGCACCTTTGAAGCGGACCTCTTCCTCCAGGGAATCAAGGGAGTCTGCCAGGCCGAAGCGGTCATTCTGGATCAGAACCGGCAACCGGTCGCCACCCTGACGACCCACCTGGAAAAGAGCGACACCCTGGTCACCCTCCGCGGGAAAATGGAAAATCCCCTGACCTGGAGCGCCGAAACACCCCACCTCTACACCGTGAAGGTCACCCTTCAGCGGGGCAAAAAAAACCTTTATTCTTTACAGGAAAAATTCGGCTTCCGTACCATTGAGATCCGCCAGGGTGACGGTATTTACCTCAACGGCGTCAAAATCAAGATGAAAGGGATCAACCGCCACGCCTTCTGGCCCGAAACGGGGCGGTGCCTCAACGACCGCATCAACCTGGAGGATGTGCTGCTGATGAAGAGCATGAACATGAATGCCGTGCGGTGCGCCCACTACCCTCCCGACCCCTCCTTCCTCCACTATTGCGATTCCCTGGGACTTTACGTGCTGGATGAACTTGCCGGATGGCAGAATGCCTATGCGACACCTGTGGGGGAGAAGCTGGTGAAAGAAATGGTGCTGCGCGACCTGAACCACCCCTCCGTTATTTTCTGGAGCAACGGCAATGAGGGAGGCACCAACAGGGAGCTCGACGATGATTTCGGCCGTTGGGACAAATCACAACGACCGGTGATCCACGCCCACCACCGCCCGGGGAACGATTTCAACGGCATCGACTGCAACCATTACGAGAACTATTACAGCGCACAGAAGATCTTACGGGAAGGTAAAATATACATGCCTACGGAATTCCTGCATGCCCAGGACGACGGCGGCGGCGGTGCTGCCCTTGAAGATTTCTGGGAGCTTTTCTGGAACACCCCGAATGCGGGGGGTGGTTTCCTCTGGGCTTTGGTCGACGAGGGGATCGCCCGCACCGACCTGGGGGGCTTCATTGATGCCAACCGGGTCAACGGTCCCGACGGGGTCGTGGGCCCCCACCGCGAAAAAGAAGGCAGCTATTATGCCATCCGGGAGATCTTTTGTCCCGTAAAGGTGACTCTTCCGGAGTTGCCCGGAACCTTCAACGGCACGATCCCCGTAGAGAACCGCTACCACTTTACCGACCTCAGCGCGTGCCGCTTTGAATGGGAGCTTATTGATTTCAGCACGGTGACCGACCGGCAGCCCTTTCATACCGTAGCCGCCAGCGGCACCGTCGAAAGCCCCGCCATTCCGCCCCTGGGAAAGGGATTCCTCATTATCGCCCTCCCTGTAGGCTATGAACAGCACGATGCCCTTTACCTGAAGGTTTTTGACCCCGCGGGCCATGAGATTTACTGTTACAGCCGCAAAATCAACGGCAACAAAAAGGCGGTGGGACAACTGGTTTACACCTCCCTGAGCGAACAGCAGCAGCAGTTGAGGCAGCGGCTCCGCGCCCAGGGTGTCGAGGAAGACAATATCCTGCCTATCGAGCGCCAGGCTGCCGACCAAAGCCGCGAATCCGCGGCTCCTGAAATCCTGGAAAGCGACACCCTGATCACCCTGAAAGCCTCGGGCATTGCGGTCACCTTCAGCAAGACCGACGGCACGATCCGGTGGATCAGCAATGATCTGGGGCTTCCCATTCCCTTCGGCCAAGGCCCCATTCTGGCAGGCGGGGAAGCCCGCCTCACGGGGATCATGCAGGCCGTCACCCCCGAATACGCCGCACTGGCCATGACCTATTCCGGAGACCTTAAAAGTGTCACCTGGAAAATGTACCCCGGAGGATGGCTCGAAATGAGCTACGAATACTTCCTGGAAAAGCCCCATCCCTTTGCGGGCGTCAGCTTCACCTTCCCCGAATCGGATATCATCGGGGTGAAATGGCTGGGAAACGGCCCCGCCCACGTCTGGAAAAACCGCATGGCGGGAGGTGTGCACGATGTGTGGCAGCGGTTTTACAACAACCGCCTTCCGGGCAACAACCACTGGGGATTGCCTCCATTCAAGGGATATTACGACGATGTCTCCTGGATGGAATTCAACACCGTCGACGGGAAATTCACAGTCGTGGCTGCCGAAGAAAACCTCTTTGTCAGGCTCTTCGATTTTTACGGACTCTCAGGACCCCGCAACTATCCGGCCCTGCCCCCCGGAAATCTCTCCTTTCTGGATGCCATTCCGCCTGTAGGCACCAAACTGGCCATGGGCATCAGCAACGACACCTGGAACCTGGGTCCCGCCGGGGAACTCAACAGGATGGACCAGCCCGTCAGGCGTACCCTTTTTTTCTACTTCGGAATGATGTAACTTTGATCATCAGCAGGTATTTGCCAATCTTGGAAAAAAGATTCATCAATTGATGGATGAGTACTACTGAATTTTTATCGCGGCGCATATTTTTGGAGAGAATGCTTCTTGTGGGGACAGGGGCATTGGTACCCATTGTGGGTTGGCCAGCGGAAGGTTCCGGAAGGAAGAAATTCCGCCGGTCAGATGTTTCCGGCTTTGCCCGCCGGCTGAAGCCCCTGAACAGGATCCTGGAACTGGAAGGGTATTATGTGTGGGGGACCTCCCCCATTTATGGTCCCGACGGGCGGATCCATGTCTACTTTTCGCGCTGGGAAGCCCGCAAGGGGATGGGCGGCTGGATCAACGGCTCGGAGATCGCCCATGCCGTGGCCGATCGACCCGGGGATCCCTACCGCGACATTCAGACCATTCTGGCGCCCCGCGGAGGCGAGTGGTTCGACGCCACTACCTGCCATAACCCGCATATCCAATGCGTCGACGGCACGTATTATCTGTTCTACATCGGCAGTTCCAACGGCAGGACCCATACCAAGCGGATTGGCGTGGCCACCGCCCCCTCCCCCGACGGGCCCTGGACCCGCCCCGACCGGCCCCTGCTGGAGGCCGGCTCCGAAGGGGCCTGGGACGACCACTGCACCTCCAACCCGGCGTACCTCCGTCACCCCGACGGCCGTTCCTGGCTCTACTACAAATCGTGGAACAGTTATGAGTACGACCACTATACCGATCCCGCCATCCGCGGGAACCGCAAGTACGGGGTAGCCTTCGCCCATCATCCTGCCGGGCCTTATGCGAAATATTCCGGGAATCCCATCATTGACTACTCCGGACTGGGCCACAACCGGCAGCTCGAAGATGGCTATCTCTTCCGCGGGAATGGTCGTATTTATATGCTGGCACGCGATATGGGGCGCTTCGGCCATGAAGAGGGGATCATCCTGGAGTCGGAGGACGGCCTCCACTGGTCAGACCCCCAAATTGCCTGGTTCGGCGTCAGCCACTATGTGAAGGAACCTCCCGGCCCCTCCCATCTCAAAAAGTACGGCCGCTTCGAACGGCCCCAACTACTTATCCGCGACGGAGAACCCACCCACCTCTTCCTGGCTTCCCAGGGAGGGAAATATATGACCTCCTCAGCGTTCGTCTTCGAAATATCGCCTATGCGTAAGTAATTTTCTGTTGTTTTCTGTGACCTATGGAATGCATCTTTACGGTGGTTTTTCGTAAAATCTTGAAGTACGGTTTTCCATCCCACAAATGAATGACTTACCCTATAAATTACATCCCATGAAGCGCACGCTTTCCTTTTTGTCTCTGATCATTCTTATGATTCCGGTGCCGGCAGTCCTTCAGGCAGCCGGGGGAAAGCCCACTGTATTTATCATCGGTGATTCCACGGTCAAGAACGGACGGGGTGACGGGGCCGGCGGACTCCGCGGCTGGGGAGAGAAGATTCAACTGTTTCTGGACACCACCCACATTGCCGTCAGAAACCATGCCCTGGGGGGGACGAGCAGCCGCACCTTCATCACGCGCGGACTGTGGGATCAGGTGCTGGAGCAGTTGAAGCCAGGTGATTTTGTGCTGATGCAGTTCGGCCATAACGATGGAGGGGCCATCAACGACACCCTGCGAGCCAGGGGTACCATCCGTGGAACCGGCGAGGAAACCGTGGAAATCGATAACCTGCTCACCAAAAAGCACGAGCGTGTGCACTCCTATGGCTGGTACCTCCGGAGGATGATCAGGGAAGCCAAAGCCAAAGGGGCTACCCCGGTGGTGGTTACCCCCATTCCCCGCAACGACTGGGTGGATGGAAAAGTCAAACGGACACCGGTCAGCTATCCCCAATGGGCCATAGAAGTTGCCCGCGAAGAGAAGGTGAAATGCATCGACCTTAACCGGCTAATGTCGGAAAAGATGGACACCTTCGGGGAACAGCAGGTGACCGGCCGGTTTTTCCTCTCGTCCGACCATACCCATACTACAGAAGAGGGAGCGGTCATGAGTGCTTCCCTGCTGATCAGGGGGATGAAAAAGAGCAAGAAATGCCAGCTCGTCAAATGGATGGTCCCCACCCGGAAACTTCCCTACTAATCCTGAAACTTCCTTACCTCAAAGGAAGCCTCATTGAACAACTTTCCGGCCTTTACATCCGATGTCCAAAGTCCCATAAAACGCCGCCTGAAATCAACCGCTGATCCAGGTCAGACCAGGGTGATGATCCTGCCCACGACCCCCAGGAAGCCGTTGACCACCCTGAGGATCTCTTCTGTTTTTTGGAGATCGGCCAGAACGCCTTCTACCCGGGTAGCGCCGGCGGTCAGCTCCGTTTCCAGGACGGTCAATTGATCGCGGAGGTCATCCAATTCTGCTGCTCTCATCTTCAGAAGGGCCATCTGCACCTGGTGCTGAAGGAGTGCACTTTCGTGCTGTTTTTCGGGAGGAAGCTTATCAAGCGAAAGTAAATAGGCCGGTTTGGCCATCCCATTCCTGATCTTTCCGAGCTGTCTGATGGTGAGGTTCCTCAATTCATAAGGTGCCATAAGGGTCTGTTTTTATTTGGTTTCTGACTGTTTGCGGAGCATTTCGGCCAAATCGAGCATAGCGTGGATATCCTCGAACAAAGGGGTCCATCCCGTGGGACCCATCCTTTTTTCCACCAGCTCCAGAAATCCCTTTTTCAGGGTCTCGGCGGCGGTGGCGGCTTTGGCCACCGCATCGAGCGAAAGAAAGCCCATGAGGAGTTCCTTCCGTTTGGCCTTCCAGGGATCTCCCAATGTGGCCGCTTCCACGAAAGGGCGGGTGACGGCGTCAAAATCCTTCAGGTCGAGGAGCAATTCCATATCTTCGGCCATTTGCAGAGAAAGGGCTTTGAGGAGGGCCGATTGAAGTTCCAGTTCCCGCTCAATCACGGGGCCGTTGCGACGCAGTTCATGTTCCAGAGCCTGTGATTTGATGCCTGAAATCACAAGGGGCGTCGCCGATCCGAGGAGGTCGGCGACAGATGCATCGCCGATGGAGGCTTTCTCGAGATGGGGACGCAGGGCCGACAGGGAGCCCATGACCGATCCCAGTTCTGCAGTGATGGTTGCCGGTGACCCGGAAGCGGCCAGTGCCCCCAGGGCCGCAAAATACCTCTCCAGCAGCCGGGTGTGTTGCCTGATCCCCTGAAGACTCCCCAGCAATCCCTTTAGTGCCTCAGAACGCTCCAGGAAGATTTCTCCCCTCTCCTCTGCCGTTAAATGCTCCCTCTCTTTCAGCAACAATTCATTATCAGCATCAATGGCCAGTTTGCCCGCCTCCGTAGTAAGGGCTTCCATGGCCCTGGAATAATTCCGCCCCGCATTGGCAAACTCTGCAAACTGGTTCACCCGCGTCGACACACAGGAGGTAACAGAAAACAGCAATAAAAGGATTAAATACCGTCTCATCTGCTTATTGTGTTTGATAACTAAAGTCATCTCCTATTTCTCACCTGCTCAACCTGAATACAATTTACATAAATACAGTGGGATTCAAGCAAAAATCGCCATCTTTATAAATGAATTCGACAGGCCATTGAAGATGAACGTATAAAATGACCGCACATCATGCAAAAATGGAATTTTGCGGCCTTATTGGCCGTAATGATATGCGCAGCCTCCTGGTCATCGGCCCAGGATCCTCGGGAGCGGACCTATCTCTACCCGGTATGGCAGCCTTCGCATGCAGAAAAGCCCAAAGTGAAGGGGTGGGCCACGGAGCGGGTCAGGGAAAAGCTGAGCCGCGGATTAGTGGCCCTTCCGGCCGGGGAGGGGAAGGTGTTCCTCTCCTGGCGTCTTCTGGAGGAGGATCCGGCAGATATCGGATTCCACCTTTACCGGGAGGTTCCGGGCAGGAAGCCCGTTCGTCTGACACGCAAGCCCCTGCAAACCGTCACCTGTTTTAACGACGAAGGCCCTCTGCCCAAAGGTCCATGCGCCTGGGTCCTGCGGCCGGTCACCAATGGCCGTGAAGGGGATCCCTGCGGAACTGTTTCCCTCGATTTATCTGCGGAACCCCAGAATTACCACTCCATCCGCTTCCGGGGAGATTACAAGCCCCAGCGGATCGCAGTGGCCGACCTCAATGGTGACGGGGAGCTTGATTTTGTCATCCGCCAACCCGACCGGGGCATCGACCCCGGCGGACAACCCGACAGAACGGGACTTACCTATAAGATAGAAGCCTATCTCCATGACGGCACCTTTTTATGGCAGAAAGATCTGGGCCTGGGGATCGAACCTGGAATCTGGTATGCTCCGTTCGTGGTCCACGACCTCGATGGCGACGGCAAAGCTGAGGTCGCCGTGAAAACAGGCCCCGCCGATGCCCGGGAAGCCGACGGAAGGGTTCGTAGCGGTCCGGAATGGGTTTCCATATGGAAAGGCATGACCGGTGAAGAGATCTCACGCGCCGACTGGCCGGCCCGCAATCCCCGCTTCGGCGACTACAACCGCAACAACCGCAACCAGATGGGCATCGCCTACCTTGACGGGAAAACCCCCTTCCTGCTGGTGGCCCGCGGCACTTATAAACTGATGGTCGTTGACGCCTGGCAAATGAAAAGCGGAAAACTTGACATGGCCTGGCACTGGGACGGCGATGAGGAAAATCCCATCATCCGCCATCAGGGCGCCCACAATTTGCATTCCGCCGATGTAGACGGCGACGGCCGCGATGAAATCGTCCTGGGATCGGTGGTCCTCGACGATGACGGCACCGCCCTCTGGTCGACCGGACTGGGCCACCCCGACAAATGCTTCGTCACCGACATCGATCCGGAAAGGCCCGGACTGGAAATCTTTTATGTCCTGGAAGACTGGCATGACAACGGCAAAGGCATCTGTATGGCCGACGCACGCACCGGAGAGATCCTCTGGGGCGTGGGCCGCAAAACCCTCCATGTGGGCGACGGCATGGTCGCCGATATTCTTCCGGAAGTACCCGGACTAGAGTGTTTAGCTTCCGAGGATCCCAAGGGAGGTTCCCGCGAAAAATACCTCCTCTCGGCCAAAGGGGAACTGCTGGCTACCGGTGATGAAGTCCCGGGATGCCGTAACTGGATCTGGTGGGATGCCGACAAAGTGCGGGAAACCATCGTTACCCCAGGCTGGCAAAACAGCATGTGGGACCGCTTTGAAGCCCGGAAGCTCTCCATTGCCAAATACAAGGGAGATACCCTGACCGCCGGAATCGAGGGGTCTGTCATCCTCATGGCCGACATCGAGGGGGACTGGCGCGAGGAACTCATCACCATCCTCCCCGGGGAACTGCGCATTTATGGCACCACCATCCCCGCCTCCGACCGGCGGGTCACCCTCCTGCAGGATCCCTTCTACCGCAGCCAGGTCACCCACCGCTCCATGGGCTATGAACAATCGCCGATCCCCTCTTTTTACCTGGGGGAATGATATGAAGGGATTGAACCCGTCTTATCCTAAAAAGGATAACAATCAAGGAATATAATCCTTTAAAAGCATATCTTTACAGGAAATATCCATACTTCATTTATTCAGCAACCGGCATGATTAACCACATGGATATTGCATCTGTTTTGCGGAATGAACCATATAAACGATATAATTTAAACAGATGAAAGCAGAATTTACGGCAATCATAGAGCCTGCCCCGGAAGGAGGATACTGGGCTTTTTGTCCAGAGATACCTGGAGCCAATGGCCAGGGAGAATCAATTTACGATGCCAAAGAAAACCTGAAGGAAGCTATCATGTTGATTCTCGAAGACCGTAAGGAAGATTACTTGCGTGGTATTCCAGATGGTGCAATTCAAGTAACAATATCAATTTAATGAAAAGGCGTGACCTTGAACAAAAACTCAGAATTGCCGGCTGTTATTTGAAACGGGAAGGAAGTTCCCATTCGCTGTGGATTAATCCAAGAAATGGAGTCGTTGAATCTATTCCCAGACACAATGAGATTAAAGAACCTTTAGCAAGAAAAATCCTTAAAAATATGCAGGCAGAATGATTGTAATACATCACTCAGTTTAAGTACAATATAACCTTATGAAGCATATATTTACATTTACTTTGCTGTTGATTTCAAGCATTTTGCTCCAGGCCCAGAAGCAAACCGATTCAAATACTCCGCTCCACCTGTTGCAGCCGGCTTATCAAATCCCTTACGGAGTGCCCGATGTGGACGGCATCACCAAAGTGCTGGAGACCGTTCATACGTATCTCGACCGGAACACCTTTCCGGAACTGATCGACAAGAACACCCAAGATCCCGTGACTGACTATTCAAAAACAGACGGCAACACGATTTTTAAGCCTGGCGACTTCAGGCTGGTAAGCTATGAATGGGGGGTGACCTATGCCGGGATGCTGCTGGCCAGCGAGACCACCGGCGATCCCCGGTACACCCGCTATACCATGGAGCGGTTGAAGTTCCTGGCCGGGATCAGGCCGGGATTTGTCGCCTTCGAAGAGCGGGAACCCGGGGTAAGACATGCCTTTTATTCCCTCCTTCACCCCCATGCCCTCGACGACTGCGGGGCCATGACTGCTGCCATGATTAAGGCAAAAAAGTTGAATCCCGGACTAGATCTGGATCCCCTAATCACAAATGCCATCGATTACATCAGCAACAAGGAGTTCAGGCTGAAAGACGGTACCCTGGCGCGCAACCGTCCCCTCCCCAACACGATCTGGCTTGACGATCTCTTCATGAGCGTTCCCGCCCTGGCCCAGATGGGCGCTTACAACGGTGACCGGAAATATTTCGACGATGCGGTCAAACAGGTCCTTCAATTCTCCCGCCGGATGTTCAATTACGAGAAAGGATTGTTCATGCACGGGTGGGTGCAGGAGATGAAGGAGCATCCCCAGTTCCACTGGGCCCGCGCCAACGGGTGGGCCCTGATGTCCATGGTGGAACTGCTGGAAGTACTCCCGGCCGACCACCCCGGCTACGGTGATGTTTTGGACCTGCTGCGCCGCCATATCCGCGGACTGGCCAACACCCAGTCCTCCGAAGGATTCTGGCATCAGCTCCTCGACCGGCCCGACGCTTACCTGGAAACCTCGGCTACTGCCATTTACACCTATTCCATCGCCCGGGCCATTAACCGGGGTTACGTCGACGGCCAGGTCTATTGCCCCATGGTGTGTCTGGCCTGGAATGCAGTGGCCACTAAAGTCAATGAACACGGACAGGTGGAGGGAACCTGCGTGGGGACCGGCATGGGCTTTGACCCTGCCTTTTATTATTACCGTCCGGTCAACGTCTACGCCGCTCACGGCTATGGTCCCGTGCTGCTCGCCGGCGCCGAAATGATCAGCCTCATTAAAAACCACGACCTCAGAATCAACGACAGCGCCCTGATGCTTTATGCCGACGGGTCAGCCCCCCTGAAATCCTGGAAATTTCACTCCGGGGAAGGGAACAATATTCCCGGGTCCATCCTTTTAACCCCCGAAACCACCTGGTCGGAAGTGAAAGGGTATGGCCTTCTGGCTGAAAAATCACCGGTTGCCGTTACCCGGAAGGTCAAAAACCATCCGCCATTCACCTTCCTGACCAGTGACCAGCCATTTGCCTTTTCCCTGACGGTCCCCGAAGGAAAATATGCTGTCACCGTAACCCTGGGCGACCCTGCCGGAGTCTCTGAAACTACCGTGAAAGCCGAATCACGCCGGCTGATGCTGGAAAATGTCTCCACCGCCAAAGGGGAAACCGTGACCCGGACTTTCGTCGCCGACGTGCGGACACCCCGCATCAACCCCACGGAACAGATCAGGCTGAAACCCCGGGAACTGAACTACCTCAACTGGGACGACAGGCTGACCCTGGAGTTCAGCGGTTCCCGGCCGGCACTCTCCTCCCTGGAGATCAGGGAAGTCAGGGACCTGCCGGTGATCTATCTGGCCGGAAATTCCACGGTCACCGACCAGGAGGAGGAGCCCTGGGCCTCGTGGGGACAGATGTTTCCCCGTTTCGTGAAGCCGGAAGTGGTGGTGGCCAACTACGCCGAATCGGGGGAGTCGCTCCTGAGCTTTAAGAGGGAGCTGAGATTGCAGAAAATCCTGAGCCTCATCAAACCGGGCGACTGGCTTTTCATCGAGTTTGCCCATAACGACCAGAAACCCGGGGGCAACCATCTCGATCCCTTCACCACCTACAGGAATGAGCTGAAATATTATATCGGGGAAGTCCGGAAGAAGGGGGCACGGCCGGTACTGGTCACCTCGATGCACCGGCGCAGGTTTGACGAATCGGGGAAAATCGTCAACTCGCTGGAAGAATTCCCCGAAGCGATGCGCCAGACCGCCAAAGAAGAGCAAGTCCCCTGCATCGACCTGAATGCGATGAGCAAAACACTTTTTGAGGCCCTTGGACCCGAAAATTCCAAAAAGGCATTCGTACACTACCCGGCCAACAGCTTTCCGGGACAAACGGAACCACTGGCCGACGACACCCATTTCAGCAATTACGGGGCATACCTCCTGGCACAATGCGTGGTGAAGGGCATCAGGGAGGGGATTCCGGAACTGACAGCTTACCTTGAATCCGGACTGTCCCCCTTTGATCCGGCAAAACCCGTGCCCTATGATCAATTCAGGCTGCCGCAGAGCATAAAACACAACACCCTCCGCCCTGCAGGAAACTGACCATCACAATGACTCCCGGAAGGGATACAACTTCTCATTCCATATAAAGCATATCCTTTAAGGAATGTAACCCACAATATGTATATCTTTACAGGTTGTAAAAACCTTCATTTCAGCACACATTGGCTAATTACAATACCAAATATTATCTATTTCTTTGTCTTTTCGCAATTGGATTTTCATGCCAAAATAGGTCAGACAGAGCAGAAAATATCCTCAGCAATGCAGAAATGCTGGTTGACACTTTGCCCGACAGTGCTTTGGTATTACTCAACAAGATTCAAAACCCTCAGCGCTTAAATAAACCGCTGTATTATGACTATTTTCTGTTACGGGTAAGGGCAAAAGACAAGAACTTCGAAGATATCACACAGGATACACTTATTTTTAAGATTAAAGAATACTACGTCCATAAAAAGAATATAGAAAGAATCCTCCTGTCGACCTTTTATTGTGGCAGGGTCTTGAGGGAACAACAAAAATTTGGGGAAGCATTAGAAACACTCTTAAGTGCAGAACCTTACCTGAATCAAAGCAAGAATATCAATCTGAAAGGATTGCTCGAAGGCTCAATCGGTGAGATCTATTATCAGCAACTTCTGAAAGAGAAAGCCATTACTCATTTTAAGCATGCAGAAAGGATTTTTCATCAGGCCAAAAACTTCAGAAATGAAATAATTGAATGTAACTACATTGGGAACTGTTATTTGTTAGAGGGGAAAAGCGATAGCGCCTTTTTATATTATTTCAAGGCATTGGCTTTGGCAGACAGGCACCAGTTTTCCAGAGAACAAGCGGGCATTAGAGAAAGTATTGGCGTTGCTTACCGTGAGAATAAAGATTTTAAAAATGCGGAAAATTATTTCAAAGAAGCCTGGAAATATTCTGTCGACTCGTTAAAAAAAGCCAGCTTGTCCTCAAATCTGGCACATCTGTTTGAATCTCAGGGGAAAAACGATTCAGCTACCGCATACCTTCAAAGAGCGTTAAGGTACTTGCCATCAGACAAAGAGAATTTGCTTTCTGCGAACATATATAAAACCTGGTCAGCCATTGAAGAAAACAAATTGAATTTAGAAGGTGCGTTGGAAAAGTACAAACTCTACAACAAGCATCTAGCCTCCATTTTGAATGATAATAAAAATAGCGCTGTTCTGGAAATCGAGGGAAAGTATAATTTTCAACGCGTAGAAAACCACAACAAACAACTTCTCATCGAAAGGCAAAAAATCTTGTTATATTCTCTGGTGCTTTTAATTGTATTAATGCTATCATTTCTTGTGGTTTTAAGACAATCCTATGTAAATCTGAAGAAGCTAAAGGAGGCAGAAAAGAAGATTTATCACATGAAAGAGCTGGCCAGAAATTTTAATGAAAACGAGGATTCTTTCAGGAGCATTTTGCTGCGCCATTTCGATATCCTCAAAAAAACGGCGTTATTGGAAGGCTATTTGAATGAGGAAGAAAAAGGAAAAGGGAAAAAGTTGCTCCGGAAATTTAACGAAGTTGTATATGGCAGCAAGGACCTGGAATGGGGAGTTTTATACCAGACACTTGATAATCTGCACAATGGCTTTTTTGAACGACTGAAGAGGGAATTTCCCCATCTTGACGAAAGCGAATTCCGAATTTGTTGTCTGACGTACGATGAGTTTGACAATACCGAGATAGCTATCGTTTTAAATTACAGCATAAACACTATTCAGACCAAAAAAAGTATCATACGAAAAAAACTTGGGATAAGATCCTACGGAGATATCCGAGATTTTCTGCTCCGGAGAGTTAAGAATATGTCCCATAATTCTAAACACCAGAATACGCTCAATCAAAAAGCTAATTAGCGAAAGGGACCTTGTTTAATAAGTAAATAAAAGTATCATTTGACGGTTAAATCCAGCAAAAATCCCGGTTGCGTTATGAATGTTCGAATGCACAATTACCGGTTCAGAAAACGGATTTATACGCTGACTTACTTGCAGAATATAGGTACGGTAATATTCGATATAATCTTTACTGGCTTGTATTGCCTCTAGCCAGAATTCTTCATCGCGGCTATGGTTTTGCTCCATTGAATATTTAAGATTTGCGTTGGCGTAGAGTAATTTTGCATGGGTAACATTTTCCGCCTCACCCATGGTGGTCATCACATCATATGAAACATTATTCAGCCAAAAGTCATTTCCAAAACATACCGATCTTCCAAAAGCTTCGTACTCGCGTGTTGAGATCGTCTTTTGTTTCAACTCAAGGTGCAAAATACGAGAAAGCGTATTGCGAAAATACATATCCTCAACAAAGTCGAAGAGGATATGCTCAAAGGTCCACTGATTTACAAGCCATTGGTCAACCAGTTTAACTAATTCCTGGTATGCGTTTTCCGGCAAACCTGCCTTTTTGAGTTTTTCCAAAGAATCCATGGTAAGCATGTACCGTTTATATCCTTCTCGTGGATTAAAGTGGTAAGAACGAAACAGATATCGTGCTTCTTGTACCGTTTCTCCAAAGTTTACTTGTAACGGAAAAACATCGTAATCCATAAGATCATTGGGATTGAGGTATTTAACCCACTTGACTTCAAAATCGGGTACAGTGACTTCAACAAAACCCGGCACCTTACTTTCAGCAGTAATTTCTTTGTGTCCCGGAATATTAACTTTGAGTGTATAGGTCTTGCCCATCCCGGGATGGGCTTCACTCTTATAGATTCCATTTTTCCCCGAATAATTAAGGGCAATGATTTCTCCGGTTTCAGAGGTAATTTCCACGATTGCATCTTCAATGAAAATGTCTTCGTTTTCTTGAATATTTTTGGTTTCTGAGAGTGTAAGTTCCCATTTATCCTGAGGATTAAATAAACAAGTAACAACAACTTCTCTGTTGATGTCGGGCACATCAATTTCCATGTCTTTAACGCAAGACGGTAATGCTAAAACCACCAAAAATGATAGGAGTAAATATTTTAAAATAGATTTCATATTAATTCATCCGGCTTTAAAATCTGATATGGTAACTAATTGATGGAATTATTGGAAAAATACATACTTGCTTGTATTTCGTTTCGCCTGCCGGCGATGTTTGCGGAAAGTACATGTATGCATTCTGGCGGGCATAGGCGTTATAAACTCCCAATTTCCATTCGCGGTAGTGACTTCCAATTTGCTTTTTAAATGTAGCACTTAGGTCTAAATGATGAAATGCAGGTAGCCGATAGCTGTTGTATTCATTGAAGTATTGAATACGGTGGGTGTCTTCTATGTCAATGTTGGTTATAAAATCGGTAATCGTATAGTCGATTGGTCCCGCTGCCTGATAATCCTGCACAGGAATTGTAGCTGCCATTCCGGTTTGATAGGTCCACACTGCAGAACACTCAATATTATCAGTTATATTATACACAAAGCCTAAATTCAAATCGTGCCGGCGGTCGAATTTATACGGGAATACTTTGCCGCTATTGATGCGTTCAAATTTGCGCTCGTTCCATGAAAGCGTATAGTTTACCCATGCATTTAAGCGCGAAGTTTTGTAATTCCACGAGTTCTCAAATCCCCAGGCTTTGCCTCTGCCGGATTCAACCAAATCTTCCCAATTGTCGTAAATATCCATAAAGCTGTTCCCTGCTTTGTAGTTTATTACGCCATTCATGGTTTTGTAGTACGAGTCGAATTTATAAGAGAACTTGTCGTTAACTTTTAAATCGGTGCCAAAGGTGATTTGTTGCGACGTTTCGGGTTTAATATTTTCGGTAGCCGGCACCCAAATATCAGACGGTAAGCCTACACTGCTATTGGTTAATAAATGCAGCGGCTGTACCATTTGGTCGTACGAAAAAAAGAGGCTTAGATTGTTGTTTGCCGCCAATTTTGCATTGGCCCGTGGAGTAATATAACTGTGCCATTTACCTCCCAAATCATACAGATCGAGCCGAAGTCCGCCCTGCACCGTAAATTTATCACCAATGTTAAGCTCATCATCCATAAAAAATGACAGGGCCTTATTGTTTACCTCACCGTTGCCTCTTTGAGTATTTTGGCCGTCGTGCCGCTCAATTTCCTGTTCTCCGGGCAAGTAACCATTCAATTCTCCGCTTGTACCAAACTGGATTTTATTTTGGGGTAAATACCAATCGAAAAGAAATTGCAGTTTGTTGTTGTTTACCTGCGTTTTGTAAATAATATCAGACCAGATTTCTTCTTCCCCGTCCTGGTTTTTAACAGATTGAAAGTACTTGTTATGTACGTGATAGCGGAATGATCCGCTGGAAAGGCTTGTATTCAAATAGAGCCTGTTTCCTAACTGGCTTGTCCAACGCAGTGCTCCGATTTTGTTTCCCCATTTGAGATTTAATTTGGTGCTTTGTTTGGTTTCGCCCTCTTCGTACGAATAGTTGTCTTTAAAGTCAGCAGATAAACGATCGCCACCACCGTAAAAGCTTACATACAAACGGTTTTCAGGATTAAGTTCAATATTAAATTTTGCATTCAGATCGTACAAATTTAATCCAGGCACTACGACTTCATTGTCCGACATTTGAGAGATCTTAGCGATACCGGTTACAAACAAATCAAGCAATGTTCGGCGTGCAGAAATCAAATACGACGATTTACCTTTTTTTATTGGGCCCTGGTGCGTAAACTTTGATGTTATCGGCCCAATGGTGAGATCAGTTTCAGGATGGTTTTTATTTCCTTCTTTCATGCGCACATCAATAACTGATGACAAACGGCCACCGTAACGAGCCGGAAAACCACCTTTGTAAAAATCTACACTTTGCAGCGCTTCGGGCGTAAATACCGAAACAAAACCAAATAAATGGGTTGCATTGTAAACAGGCACACCATCAAGCAGGATCAGGTTTTGATCAGAACTGCCGCCACGAACAAATACTCCGGCACTTCCTTCGTAACCTTGTTGAACTCCGGGTAAAACGGTCAGACTTTTTAGTACGTCTTGTTCTCCGGCAAAGGCAGGCAGTGCTTTAACCGTTTGCATATCAATTTTTTCGTGCCCCGAAAAAGTTGGTTTTTGCTTTAAAGATTGTGCTGTTACAATAACTTCCTGTAAATCGTTCTCGGTATTTAATTGAAAGTTGATGGAAGTGTCGGTTTGGGCATAAAGAGAGAGTACTTGTTCGTTATACCCGACAAACGAAACACGCAACTGAACCTGGCCTGCCGGAATGCTTAAAGAATAAAAACCGTAGGCGTTACTTATGGCTCCCAACTTATTTTTTTGCTCATATATAGTGGCATGATAAAGGTTTTCAGAGGATACAGAATCTCGAATATACCCGGAGATAGTTATGCTCTTTTGTGCTGAAACCTTAAACAGGGTACTTATAAACAATAGTAAAAAGGCTAATTTTTGGTTGGACATTTTTTATAAGGATAAAGGCCTGTAAACAAATAAACCGCCAAATAAAACAAAGTGCAAGAAACAAAACAGTACTATTTTGTACAATGTAAAGTTTGTTAATAGCCATAAATTTATGTTAAAGCGATATACGAAACCGGAAATTCCTGCTCAGACCGCACAGTATTTTTGAAGCTATAGCTCCTTTATCAAAATTTGAATTGGCCGATTGGATAGGATAGCTGGAGCTGGAACATGTTATTCCTGCTTATTGAACCTTTGTAGTGTCCATCAGGTTTTATTTGTTTATCACTGAATCCCTGCTCTTTAAATCCTCTAATGTAGTTTACCGACCATTTCAATTTATTTTTTTGGCTTCCAAATCCAACGGTCCAGTTGAATTCAGGCTTTTCGTTAACCGCTTCGTAATTCATTATCCAGGTAGTTTCGATACCGCCTTTGACAAAAAAGCTTTTGCTCAGTAACATCTTTAAATGAACGGGAACAACGACATAATGCATCGGAAGTTTATCCCAACCTTCTGCATTGATAGGATATCCGGTATCTGGGTCATCGGAACCTGAATCTACCGAATAATGTTGCTGCATTTGTTTGAAGCGGTAAGCAATGCCAATCTCAGAAGAAACTCTCCAAAAAAGATTGCGTGAGGCATAAACCCCTATGCCTGTCCCAAACCCGTTTTTGGTTTCCCATCCACGATATTCCGTTTCTTTGTGTGGCATAAACCAAGAACCTTCGGTACTTATTCCAAATTCAGTTTTTTCCTGCGAGAAAGAGAAATAGCTGCCAAGTAGCAAGCATAAAATAATTGTAATTTGTTTCATGTTTACTGTATAAGATGGAAGCTCATTATCGTTTTGAGCTTCCATTGAAGTTATTAATTGATGGTCAAATTTATAACCAAATCATGGGATATGAGTTTTCCGTTGCAAGAGAAATTGTTTATTATTGGAGCAGTACCAGGATAGGAAGAAGGTATTGGAGATAAAGGCCACTCAAAAATCCAACCTTTAACATCCAGATAGACATTTGAAAGTTCCGAATAATTTATTTGGGTATAACCTGACGCAGGTGTCATGTTTGTGAAATTTGTGCAATAACCGCCTTCATACGAATCGTAGTTTCCACCCAAATTATAACTTAAATGTTGATGACTAAAATAACCTTTAGAGTCGCGCCAGCCAAATGTTCCTTTTTTCTCTTTATGAAAATACAAATAATATTTTAGACCGTTCTGTACAGTTATTAGGTTTCCCCAAGCATCAGTAACTAGCACGGTATTCTCGCCATAACAGAAGGAGAATGTCCATCTTACGCCTCCTCCTTCTGAATAAACTGTTGTACTTGCTACTGTACCATAATCAGTAGGCAATGTTGATTTTAACTTCGGGTAAGAACGCACCTGGACAAGAGTAGTATCCCAGCTTTCAGGATTACTTAAAAACTGGCTTAATGTTTTCTCACTACCATCAATTACACTAATTTGGGCATCCTTTTGAAAACAATATAAAACATTCCCAATCTTTATTAAACCATCTTTATTTAAAACACAATCCCATGAATAATCAGAAAAAGGATAACATAACGAGGAATCCTTCATATTATAATAACCCTCTTCGACCAATTGCTCAGCATATTTTTTGGCATTATCATAATCCTCATAACCAGCCAGTTTATCAGAAGCTTGAGCCCTGAACATTTTTGCAGATTTTAATCCGATTTGGTTTTCCCATATAAATTGTTCTTCAAGAGATTTGTTTTGCAACAATTTTCTTAAATGATCAGCAGTTTCAAAATCCTTAAGAACCAAATAACCATTTTCAGAATATACATCCGGTTTAGTCGCATTAAGCAACTGTGCATCGGTTCCGCTAAATTCATCACTTTTTTCACAGGCAGTAAAAACGCCTAAAGAAGCAATTAGCATACAAATCAAAATCTGCTTACGCAAAAGTAGTTCTTTCATTTCTGTAAAGTTTTATTGTTTATAAATTTTTTGGAACAAATTTACGGGCCGATCATTTTCCACACAAAGAGCTTCCGGAGGTATATAGCTTTTTCTAATCCCCTAAAAATCGCAACATCCTAACTTACATCCACTTGCTTTCATCCTGTGGTTCTCTGCATATAGCTTTTTCCGGATTTACGATTTGATACAATCAAGTATTGTCCCTATTTTACATGTACATTGTCATAAAATCATGTATATTACCTAATGAAATAATTCCGTATTATTAAGGTATCCACCCTTGCTGCTTTCTTCAAGACATCAAAATGTCGGATTAGTATAAAAAAAACACCTAAAAGTTACTACCACACCAGCAAAGTATAATTAAAAAACCTATATATTCCGAAAGGAATGAACTACGTATGGTATTGGCCTTTTAGTACTTACATAATATCTGTAAGAAAATAAAGCTATATGTGCTCCGGCTGACAGAATCTCCCAAGGTTGTATCCCCTACCTTCGAAAAGTCTAATCAATAATTATGTTCCTATGAGAAGAAGACTTTTCACCATTTTAATCCTTTCGGGGATTATGGCCTTTTCAAATGTTAAATCATCGAACTCACTCCCTCCAATCTGCGAAGATGTTCAAAAAGAAATAGAACTAAAAGGTTCTTTAAATGAAGGTTCGATCAGGTCATTAGTGCAAATGCCGGTACAGGCAACGAAAAGTACTTCTACCCTGGAAGTATTTTTTCTCAGCAATGTAGGCATTGTACAAGTGGAAATATCCTCACAGACTGAAGGTCTGATCTATGATGAAAGCATAGATACAAATTCACAGGACTATTTATCAATCGATGTTTCTGGTTGGCAGAGTGGGTTTTATCAAATTCGCATCGAAAATACCTGTGGTCAGTATTTATATGGCACATTTGAAATAGAGTAGAATTCATCTTGCAGACTTACTACCCAAAAACATCCAATATTATGGTAAAACTTAGAGCAATTTTGATTTTGAGCTTCATAGCCCTTTCGCTGACGGGTTATTCACAGCTCAACGTAGACAGTTACGGTAATACAACAATAAAATATGGCACATTCAGTCAGGGTGTTGATGCTGTTCTTAATTTCGGAAACTCCGACCATTACATCAAGAGCATTTTCGGCTACGGAATTAAAATAGGAACCGTAGGAGCCACCGATATTCTCAGAATAAAACAATATGGGACCATCGGAATTAACCGGGATCCTGATTCTTCTTTTAAGCTGGACGTGAACGGCTATATCAGGGTAAACACAACGACTTATTCTTCGGACCAACGGTTAAAGACTGATATTAACCTGACAACAAACTCTTTTGATAAAATCAAGCAAATACAAGGGGTCTCCTACAAAATGATTCCTGATGATTCATTTAGGCCGTATCGGCAGTTCCACAGTGACATATTCCAAAAGCGGTGAAACTTCAGTGAGCCAGGCCGTGCGCTACACTTATTCATCCAATGGAATTGTCAAACCTGATCTCATTTATTACTATGAAGGCACACCGCTGGCTTATGCCACAAACAACGATTACGACAGTAAGGGAAACCTTGTCCAAGTTTACATGAACGGAACCACTATTGGTGAAAGCCATACCAATTACACCTACGACAACAATGGGGTTAGGATTTTGACATTGACCGACGCACTGGGGCATGTGACTTCCCGGGTTTATGACCCCGCTTTCGACAGGCTCACATCCGAGAATGATTACCTGGGAAATGTCACTGCTTTCCAGTACGATTCCTCCGACAGACCCGGCAGTGTAACAGGCCCTGACGGCAGCCAGGTGTCCACCACCTATGTATGGTCCGGTACAAATAAACCATCCCTGGCGGTTTACGGGGTAACCCAGTCCGGAAACGACGGCTGGATGGAAACGACCTGGTACGACATACTCGGGCGGGCCATTCGATCAGAGAAAAAAGGGTTTGGCGGATCGATGATCCTGACCGATACCCAGTACAATGACAAAGGTCAGGTTTACAGGGTTTCCGATCCCTACTTTGCAGGAGGCAGCCCGGTGTGGGCCCAAACCTACGCGGCCTATGACCCTTACGGACGCCCGACCACCATCAACCGCAATACAGGACGAAACACCACCTATTCGTACAACAGTTCCACGGTAACCGAAACGACAGCGGGGAAAACTTCCTCAAAAACTTACGGGCCCGATGGAACATTAACTTCGGCCTCCGACAATGGCGGTACCATTTATTATGCCTATTTCCCCGATGGAAAGGCAAAGACAATTACCGCTCCCGGTGGCGTCATAACCACCATGCAATACGCCGATGCCGCCCGTAACCAAACCCAATTGGCTGACCCCAGCGCCGGGACAATCTATTATACCTATAACGCCCTGGGGCAGATCAAAACTCAAACCAATGCACGCAATCAGCTTACCTCCTGGAATTATTTTGCCGACGGGCGCATTAACACGGTGGTAACTCCTGAAGGCACCACCACTTACACCTATAACTCCAATAAACAGTTGACAGGGATCACTTCGCCAAACAACGTGAGCCGATCCTTCGGGCATGATACCAAAGGCAGGGTAAATAGTGTGGATGAGACCATTGCAGGTACAAATTTTTCCACTAGTTTTACCTTCGATTCGTATGGTCGGGTTAGCACACGTACCCATCCTTCCGGTATCGTGGAAACTTTGGGATATAACGGTAACGGGGTCCTGGCAACCATCTCGGCCGGCGGATCGACCCGCTACACAGTTACAAGCATGAATGCTCGTGAGCAACTTACCGGTGCCACTTACGGCAGCAACCTGGCGGCAACCTTCGGGGTTGACTCCTATGGGTATCCCAACGCCAACTCTGCAGGTACGATTCAGGATTACCGTTACGCATTCGACCCGGTGACCGGAAACCTCGATTCCCGGCAAAACTTTATACGCAGTTTATCCGAAAGCTTCTCTTACACTGACAACCAGGAAAATCTTGACCGTTTGACCAGTGTTACCGGACCCCGGAACCTGGCCATGACCTATGCTGCAAACGGGAACATCCTGACCAAATCAGACATCAGCAGCAGTACTGCATTTACTTACGGCGACAGCACCGGACCCTACGCACTGACCGGGGTAACATCTTCTGCCGGGGTAATCCCAGCAATTAACCAGACGGCCACCTATACATCGTCCGAAAAGGTAAACACATTAAACGAAGGCGCCTTCTCCGCTACCTTCGTTTACAACAGCCAACACCAACGTGCCAAAATGGAGGTCTCCCAAAATGGGACCAACATCCTTACCCGTTGGTATGCCGGGAGCAGTTACATGAAAGAAACCGCTGGTGGGATTACCAAAGAATACACCTTCCTGGGGGGTGATGCCTACACCGCTCCCGTGGCTGCTGTGACCCAGGCAGGAACCACGACTTATTATTATCTTCTGCGCGATTACCTGGGCAATATCACACACCTGGTGAATAGTTCAAACCAGGTAGTGGCTGAGTATAACTTTGATGCCTGGGGAAGACGCCGCAGCGCTGATGACTGGAGCTATACCCTGGATCAGAATGATCTGGAATTGTTTGCCGGTCGTGGATTTACTGCCCATGAATCCCTGCCTTGGTTTAACCTGGTGAACATGAACGGCAGACTTTACGATCCCCTGGTGGGCAGGTTTTTATCTCCTGACCCTTACGTACAAATGCCCGATTACACCCAAAACCTGAACAGATACTCATATGCCCTCAATAATCCACTAAGGTATACCGATCCAGACGGTGAATTTATTGTTGCTGCAATTATTGTAGGTGCTGTAGTAGGTGCTTATATTGGCGGTGCAGCTGCAGAAGGCTGGGAATATAACCCTGGCAAATGGGCCTGGGATGGTGATACTTGGGCAGGAATAGGTTTAGGAACTGTGATAGGAGGCGCAGCAGGCGTTGGTTTCTATTATGCTGCCCCGGCTCTCGCAAATACAGGCTTTTTTGCTCATTTTGGTGTAAGTGGTACAGTCGCAGCCTATACTTTAACTGGTGGAGTTGCAGGTGGATTGGCTGGATACGGTGCTGGGTTTTCTGGCGGAATGCTTTTTAGTGATGGTGACTTGGGGTACTCACACCAAAGCGGAATTCATGGTGTAAAAGTTGGTGCAACTGTAGGTTCTGTAATTGGTGCTATTTCTGGAAATATAACTGCTTATGAATCACCAAAATCACCCCCAACAGTAGAAATGCCCGAAAGACCTAAATGGGATGGTTCATACTATCAAGGAACAGAAGAGGAAGCAAAAGAGATGTTATTATCATCAAGTAAAATATTTAATGTAGTTGATCCTTAATAATTATTAACATTTTGATTGTTAATAACTTACGTTCTTTAATATGTTGTTTTATCCATCGATTTTGATTAAATTCGGTCAAAATCCTGGAAATCATGTTGAAAAAACTGCCTCGGCAACCGCAGCTTCAGATGTTCAAAACCATCCTGGTCAACTTCATCAATCCGCAGCATGAACTTTGCCTTTTGGCGAAGAAGATCAGCTGGGATTCCCTTGAAAAGGAGTTTGCACCGTTGTATGGTGAAGTTGGCAGACCGTCCATTCCAATCCGGACCATTGTTGGATTGTTGCTTGTCAAGCAAATCTATAACCTGGGTGATGAGACGGTTATGGAAAGGTACATTGACAGTCCCTATGTCCAGCACTTTTGTGGCGAGATTTACTTTCAATATGATTATCCCTTCGACCCCAGTGACTTTGTCCATTTCCGCAAGCGCATTGGTGAAGAAGGGATGAAAAGAATCTTCCAGGAGAGTCTGAATCTGTTCGGGAAAGACTTTATCCGCGGTGAGGTAAAGGAAGTTCGGGTGGATACCACTGTTCAGGAGAAAAATATCACTTTCCCCACGGACCGCAAGCTTACGGAGAAGGTAATTGATCACTGTAAGAGGATAGCAAAGAAGGAAGACATCAAACTGACCAGGACGTACGGTAGGGAAATCAAAAAACTGAAACATCAGTTGCGTTTTGTACGCAAAGCAAAGAATGTCAGCAAGATGCGTAAGTCTCAGAAAAGATTGCACAAGATTGCTTTCAAAATCTACCTGGATCTGGTCAAACAGATGAATCCGATTCCGATGAAGTACATGAAGGAGCTTGAAGTGCTGTACCGGGTATTAACGCAAAAGAGAGATGATTCAAACAAGGTTTACAGTGTTCATGAACCGGAAGTTCTGTGTATCTCGAAAGGGAAAGAGCATAAGAAGTACGAATTCGGGAACAAGAGTTCATTCGCATACACCCGTAAATCCGGGATCATTGTAGGTGCCATGGCAGTCGATGGCAACATGTATGATGGGCACACGCTGAAACCGCAATTGGACCAGGTAAAAGAATTGACCGGTGGCAGGATCAGAAAGGCAATCGTGGACAGAGGATATCGAGTAAAAGGAGGAATACCTGGTGTAGATATCGTGATGCCTAAGAATCTGAAAAAGGAGAGCTATTACCTGAAGAAGAAGCGAGAGGAGCGATGTCGGTCCCGGGCTGGAATCGAGGGGCTGATATCGCACCTGAAACATGATCACAGAATGCTAAGAAACTACCTCAGTGGCACCGCCGGGGATAAAATCAATACCCTGCTGGCAGCTGCAGCTTACAATATGAAGAAATGGATGAGATTAAAGCGGGAAGATTTGTTGAATTTTGTTTTGCGATGGATTTTCCAGTGGCAATTCTGGTCGCTGGGAAATCTCCGACTCAGCATGAGATAAAAAATAAGTGACTTTATAAGGATCAACTAATGTAGAAACAAGTTATTGGAGTACCTCCAAAGGGTATTATTTTGCTCCTATACAAGGTAATGCATATGGTTACAGTTATGACCCCATCACTAAAACTATGACTGATTATAATATAGATATAGGCTATCAATCTAATACAATAAAATCAACTTATAGGTATACTTATGTTGAGAATATCGGAGGTAGTCCATATTTGAGCCCGAATATATTTCAAAGGGCAAGGATTTACAATAAAGCCCACACACATCCAAGAAGTACTCCTCCTGGTGCTTCAGATTTACAGTTTTCATATTTATTTGGTATACCTGGCATTGTTTTTGGTTGGAATGGTGCTATATATAATTTTGGAGGAAGTGGATATTGGAAATAATGAAAATATATCATACATTACTTTTTATATTCTTGTTTATAACTGCTCTTTCTTCTAAAGGACAAGGAGTTTCTATAAGCCCTTGTGTTCATTTTGGAGACGAAATTCCTGCAATAAGGGAATATAATGAAAAGTTGGAAAGGTTGCTTTCGGAAGGTCTTAATGCTGATTACATTGTTAGGTTTATTGCAAAATCATCCATTGAACCGGAGTATGTTTTCCAAATAGACGAGATAGATAGTTCTGAGTTTGAAATATCTACATTAACCTTAAGGTCCAATTTATGGAATACTAAAAATGTAGATTCTATTTTCTGTAAAAAAAGAGAAATAAAGGAGGATTTGGTTGTTGAAATATCTACACTTTTTAAAATACTTATTGGCTCTGTGTCTGCTAAAAATGCTTATGGCGTAGGAGAAGGTGGAATTACTTATAATTTTTTTTATAGTTCGGAAGGCACAATAAGATGTGGAGAGGTAGCGACTCACAGTAAAAACTCTTTATTAAATGAGGTCATACAAGTTTGCGACAATTTGATGCAATATGCGCAAGGAGAAGATATTAAATTAAGAGATTTATGCCATAAGGTTAAATTCATTATCAAACAGATAGAATAAGATTAAAGCCTTGGTGAACCGGGGCTTTTACTTAATAAGCCCGGCCTTTTTAAGCAGTTCAATAATCTGTTCTTTGGCAATATTTCCAAGTTGGCTTTTGTCATAGATGTACACGAGGTGAACCTAGTTTTCTTCGGTAGATTACGATGGCGACGGAAAACTTGAATTCATGTTCCACAATAGCAATAATACCTGGTTCTTATATACTTATTCGGGTGTTTATATCTACAGCGGCACGATTCCTTCCTTTGGAACATACCGGGTTATAGATAACGGCATGCATAACCGGATTCTCGACTTTAATGGTGACGGATGTTCTGACTTGTTAACCCTGGACAGCGCTGGATATAAGGTTTACGAATTTAAGGGTACAAACAATGCTCTGATCGAAACTTATTCAGGAACTAACATGGATAATAATGACTTCCTGCTTTTTGGTGATTACAATGGAGATGGGAAAATGGACATTATCAAAAGTGATGGTTCTGCAGCTGGCTCCAACTGGACCATGTTGCTTTTAACTGGCAGCGGTTTCCAGGCACATACAATTACTGCTTTTAATAATTTTGACATCGGGCTGAACAATAACCGGATATATGCCCGTGATATGGATGCAGACGGCAGAACTGATGTTGTTTTGGCAGGAAGGGGTACAAATAACAGCAACAGTTATAACCGGATTAATGTAGCCCTTAGTACGGGAGGCAGTTTTAACATCACTGAACATACTGCTTCTACCGCCATGGCCTGGACAACAAACGATCCATACGACACCTTTGGCAGATTCTATCATTTTGGCGATTTTAACGGCGATGGCCGGTATCAACTGTTGTATAAATATTACAGCACCTCGAATCTGTTCTCATTTGCCAGCGGAACGCCCGGTCACCTGGTCGGAGCAGTTATTGATGGATTGGGGGCTAAATCAACCCTGTCTTACCTGCCTATGTCCAACAGCAGTGTTTATACCCGTGGAACGGAAGCTGTCTACCCTGTAAACGATTTTTCATCTTCCATGCAGTTGGTTTCACAGCTAGCAGCTGATAACGGCATTGGCAGCACCTCTTCGGTTGCCTACAGGTACGAAGGGGCTAAAATACACCGGCAGGGAAAAGGATTCCTGGGTTTTGCCAGGCAAACCTCAACGGATGTCTCGGCTTGCTTGCTTACCGAGACCCTGTCAGCATTTGACTCCACCTGCTTCTATCCTCAGGTGAAGAAGGTGACTAAAAAAGCTACCAATTGCACAACCACCGAGGCGGATGACATAACCATAGAAACAACGACCCATACCTGGAACCAAACGATTCTGGATGCTGCCGCCAAACGGATTTTCCCGTATATATCCTCTTCCTCGCAATCCAATGCTCTAACCGGGCATTCCGTGACCACTGCCACCGCTTCGGTTGACAGTTATGGTAATCCCACCCAGGTAGTCAGAACCTACAACAATGGGGTAACTGAAACTACCGTAAACAATTATACAACCTGGCTCAGTACCTCAGACTGGCTGGTAGGCCGTATCGGCAGTTCCACAGTGACATATTCCAAAAGCGGTGAAACTTCAGTGAGCCAGGCCGTGCGCTACACTTATTCATCCGATGGAATTATCAAACCTGATTTCATTTATTACTATGAAGGCACACCGCTGGCTTATGCCACAAACAACGATTACGACAGTAAGGGAAACCTTGTCCAGGTTTACATGAACGGAACCACTATTGGTGAAAGCCATACCAATTACACCTACGACAACAATGGGGTTAGGATTTTAACATTGACCGACGCACTGGGGCATGTGACTTCCCGGGTTTATGACCCCGCTTTCGACAGGCTCACATCCGAGAATGATTACCTGGGAAATGTCACTGCTTTCCAGTACGATTCCTCCGACAGACCAGGCATTGTTACGAATCCTGCCGGCAGTCAGATGGTCACCACCTACGTATGGTCCGGTACAAATAAACCATCCCTGGCGGTTTACGGGGTAACCCAGTCCGGAAACGACGGCTGGGTGGCAACGACCTGGTACGATATACTCGGGCGGGCCATTCGCTCAGAGAAAAAAGGGTTTGCCGGGTCGATGATCCTGACCGATACCCAGTACAATGCCAAAGGACAGGTTTACAGGGTCTCCGATCCATACTTCGCAGGAAGCAGCCCGGTGTGGGCCGAAACATATTCATCTTACGACAATTACGGACGCCCGGCCACCATCAACCGTAATACAGGACGAAACACCACCTATTCCTACAGCAGTTCCACGGTTAGCGAAACAACAGCGGGGAAAACTTCCTCAAAAACTTACGGGCCCGATGGAACATTAACTTCGGCCACCGACAATGGCGGAACCATTTATTACACCTATTTCCCCGATGGAAAGGCAAAGACTATTACCGCTCCCGGTGGCG
>Ga0209607_1000389_pt1 | contig 39617 bp, 37 predicted proteins | sample AD_UKC117_MetaG_FD_184413 | JGI IMG/M metagenome (GOLD analysis project Ga0209607, IMG submission 184413) | Active sludge microbial communities of municipal wastewater-treating anaerobic digesters from Hong Kong - AD_UKC117_MetaG (SPAdes)... | ecosystem: Engineered > Bioreactor > Anaerobic >... | reverse complement strand
TGGCCCGCAGCGCCTTGTCGTGGTTCAAGCGCGGTCTTCGGGTACTCCTGAGACGACTTCAAACCGAACAACCGTTACCTCCCTTCTATCGCGCTTGTATGACGATGAAGAACTGATAGGTGGTGAGGCCGGGAGGAATCATGGCGATGTGGATGCACGACGAAGGTATGATGCAAGGTCGCCGTTCCCAGCAGGAGGACGATTACGGAGTATTCGAGTTGCCACCGGAGCTGGAGGCGGGAAGGCTGCTACTGGTTCTCGCCGATGGCATGGGAGGAGAGCGGGCCGGCGCTCTGGCCAGCGCATTGGCGGTTCGCGGCTTCGTCGAAACCTACGACATCATCCCGTCCGCTACCATTCCCGAACGGCTGGAGCGCACGCTGCACCATGTCAACGGGCGACTGGCACTAGAGGTGGCTGCTAATCCGCACTTGCGCGGAATGGGTTGCACGCTGCTGGCAGTGGTGCTGGCGGAAGAAGCGTTGTACTGGATCAGCGTCGGTGATTCGCCGCTGTGGCTGTGGCGGCGCGGACGACTGCGCCGCTTGAATCAAGATCACGCCTACCGCGTTATTCTGGCCGGGCGGGTGAACGCTGGCGAGATGAGCGCCGAGGATGCCGCTGCTCATCCCGACCGCAATGCCTTGATCAGTGCTGTTACCGGCGAAAATCTGGAACTGATCGATTTGTCGCGCCGGCCGCTTCCGCTCGAAGCCAACGATCAGATCCTGCTGGCAAGTGACGGTATTCTGACCTTGAGCGAACAAGAAATCGCCACCGTTCTAAAAGCAGCTCGCGCTCCTAAGTCGCCTTGTCAGCCCTTGCTAGCGGCGGTGGAGTCTCGTCAAAATCCTCAACAAGACAATACGACCGTGCTTTGGGCCCGACGGTTGTCTGGCGCCGGTATGTCGTGGTGGCCGAAGGGGTGGTCAGGATGATGCGACGAGCTGGAGCGTCTCGGTTCGCGGGAAAGATCATGCCGGATCGGCTAGTCGGCAATGGACCAGATAGTTGACCGCCAAGCCAGGCCCCAACCCGTAGCGACGGAACAGAGGGTTGTAATGCATGCCGATCAGGTGCCAAAGGCTTAGTCCAGCGGCTCGTGCCCAGCCGTCGAGTTCCGAGGGGCGAATGAACTTGCGATAGTCGTGCGTGCCTTTGGGTAACAGGCGCAAGACGTATTCGGCGCCGATAATGGCAAGCAGATAGGATTTCGGATTGCGGTTAATGGTGGAAAAAAACGCGTGGCCGTTTGGCCGGAGCAATCGGGCGCAGGAACGGATAGTCGAGGCGGGGTCGGGTACGTGTTCCAGCATCTCCATGCAGGTGACGATGTCGAAGCAGGCCGGTTCGTCCTCCGCCAGTTGTTCGGCGGTAATGCGCCGGTAATCCAGGGTCGCGCCCGATTCCAATTGGTGCAAGCGCGCGACGGCGAGCGGAGCCTCGCCCATGTCGATGCCGGTGACGTGAGCGCCGCGCAGGGCCATGCTCTCCGCCAGAATGCCGCCGCCGCAACCCACGTCGAGTACCCGTCTACCGGAAAGTCCGCCGGCTCGTTCCTCAATGTAATTCAATCGCAGTGGGTTGATATCATGCAGAGGTTTGAACTCGCTGTCCGGATCCCACCAGCGGCTGGCGAGTTCCTCGAATTTCGCGATTTCCTGAAAATCCACGTTTGGATCGGCGGTCGTCATGTCCTGCTCCGCATAGGTGAGTGGAATCCGGGTGAGGGGGGCTTGGTAGGTTTCAAGGACCGCTCGATTCCTAGGCTCGGCGTGCGATGGCGATTTTGCATCCCCAATCCCGCGCCCGCCGGATCAGCTCCGCGCTGTCCAACGTGGTCAGCTGGCGGTTGGCCAGCAAGCGCCGGCCTGCCACCCAAACGTCGGTGACCTGATGGCGGCTGGTGGCGTAGACCAGTTGTGAGATTGGATTGTAAACCGGTTCGGTTTCCAGTTGGCCGAAATCCACGGCAACGATGTCGGCAGCCTTGCCGGGCGTTAGCGAACCGATTTCCGTTTCCAGACCCAGTGCCCGAGCGCCACCGAGCGTGGCCATACGCAGCACGCGGGCCGCTGGCAAGGCGGCGGCATCGCCGGCCACGGCCTTGCCAAGTAGCGCGGCGACACGTAGCTCGCCGAATAAATCAAGGTCGTTATTGCTCGCCGCGCCGTCGGTGCCGATCGCGACATTGACACCGGCACTGTCCAATCGGCCGGTGGGGCAAAAGCCGCTGGCCAGTTTGAGGTTGGATTCCGGGCAGTGCGCGACATGGGCCCCGGCCTGCGCCAGTCGCTCGATTTCGGCGGGTTCGAGCTGCGTCATATGCACGGCCAGCAGCCGCGCCGATAGCAATCCCAGTTGCTCCAGCCGTTCCAGCGGCCGGCAACCGTGTTCGGCCTGAAACCGGGCGACCTCGGCGGCGGTTTCGTGAACATGGATGTGGATGGGAAGGCTCATGTCGTCGGCCAGCCGGCCGATGCGTTCGAGCGCCGATGCGGAGACCGTGTAAGGGGCGTGGGGGGCGAAGGCGGCGCGGACCAGGGGGTCGGCCCGCAGGTCGTCGTGCAGTTGCAGTCCCTTGGCGAGGTATTCATCCATGCTCTGCGCGTAGCCGGTCGGGAAGTCGAAAGCGATCAGGCCCACGCAGGCCCGAATGCCGCACGCTCGCGCCGCAGCGGCCACCACCTCTGGAAACATATACATGTCATTGAAACAGGTGGTTCCTCCCCGCAGCATTTCCGCCATCGCCAGCTGGGCGCCATCGTTGACGAAATCGGGACCGACCCAGCGCGCTTCAACCGGCCAGATATGATCCTGCAACCAGGTCATCAGCGGCAGATCGTCGGCCAATCCGCGCAGCAGGGTCATGCTGGCGTGCGTATGCGCGTTGATCAGGCCGGGGATCAAAACGTGTTGATCGAGATCGAGGCAGAGCCCGGCGTGGTAACGAGCGGCGGCTTCCTCGCGCGGTAGAATGGCGAGGATACGGCCCTCGTCGATGGCGATCGCGTGGTGTTCCAAAGCGCAATGCTCCGGTTCAACCGGGACGATCCAGCGGGCGTTGAGCAAGGTGGCGATAGCTTGCGGCATTCACAGTACTCCGAACACTGATGCCGGATTATAGGACGGGACCGCCAGCAGGTAAAAAAACGCCCCGGGGAACCGGGGCGCGGATGCAGCAATTCCAAGCCGGAGTGAATTACTCGCGGCAAGTCTCCGTGACGGTGGTGATCTCCACACGGCGGTTTTGGGCACGACCTTCCGGATTATCCTTGCCGTTCGGCAGGGTGTTGGGCGCGACCGGCTGAGATTCGCCCATGCTGCTGGTTCTGAGTTTGCCAGCCTGTACGCTCCGCGAGACCAGGTAGCTGGCCACGGCATCGGCGCGGCGCTGGCCTAGCCGCATGTTGTAGGCATCGGTGCCCTTGCTGTCGGTATGACCGACGATCTTGACCGTGGAAACCTTTGAAGCCTGATTGATGTCGGAGGCTAGCTGGTCGAGTCTGGCGCGTCCGCGCGGCTTGACCTCGGAGCGGTCGAAGTCGAAGAGCGTGTCGGTTCCCAGAGTGATTTTCTCGCACTGCGCGGGAGCGGGCTCGACTGCTACTTGTCCGCCGCATTCCGGAACGTCTTTCTCAGGAGTCCACCACGGCGTGCGAATGCAGCGGCCATACGGATCCTTGACGATATGGTCCCATGGATCGACGGCGTAGATGCAACCGTACTTGTTGATCGCGTGAGCAGGCAAGGCAGCGCACAGCATTACCGAGGCAGCCAAGCCCAAGCCAAGCTTATGCAGTTTCTCTTTCATCGATATACTCTCCCAAATAGACAACAAAAATTTCTGTGCACGGCAGGTGATCATTCAATCGCGGTCGCAGGGACCGGAACCAGTTGAACCGTGACTATCCACTTGGCCAGTATAACCCACCCGATGAACGCTGCGGGCAACAAATTGGCCGGCCACGATGTGTAATGATACAACACTGTGTCAGAATTGCAAAAAATGTTGTACCGACAATAAATGACTTCATTTTGCGCGTTATCTTGGTATTTTGGCAAGAGATTTTTTGTGGTGGCCTAGTTTATCGTCGGGCCGCAACAAGCAATTTTTATCTGTCCTTCGGAAAATCATCGAGTCGAATTGGCTATGTTGTTTGAATGTGATTGCATACCGGCTGTCGCTTGGCGTGAAAGCGCGCTCGAACTGCTGGATCAGCGCCTGCTACCCGGTGAGGTTCGCTATCGGCGATTGACCGCTGCTGCGGACGTGGCCCAAGCGATCCGCGAGATGGTGGTGCGCGGTGCTCCAGCCATCGGCATCGCTGCCGCTTATGGGGTGGTGCTGGCGGCTCGGACCCGCCATGCTGAAGCGCCGGATCGGTGGCGGACACTGATCGGCGAGGATTTAGATCGGTTGGCGGCGTCCCGGCCGACCGCCGTCAATCTGTTCTGGGCACTGCGGCGGATGGCGCGTGTGCTCGACGAGATTTGGGATCGCGATCCGGTGGAACGTTTATTGGTTGAAGCGCAGGCGATTCACGGAGAGGATATCGCCGCCAACCGGCGGATGGCGCGACTGGGGGCGGCCTTACTGGGCGAGCGAACAGCGGTGCTGACCCATTGCAATGCCGGCGCGCTGGCGACGGGTGGTTACGGCACGGCGCTGGGCGTGATTCGAGAGGGATACGCGGCGGGGTTGATCGAGCGAGTCTACGCGGATGAAACTCGGCCGTGGCTGCAAGGGGCGCGCTTGACGGCTTGGGAGCTGGTGCAAGATGGGATTCCGGTCACCCTTTTGGCGGACGGGGCGGCGGCAGCCCTGATGCGGCGCGGCGAGATACGCTGGGCCATCGTCGGGGCGGACCGGATCGCTGCCAACGGCGATGTTGCCAACAAGATCGGTACCTATCATCTAGCGGTAGCGGCCCGCTATCATGGCGTGCGCTTCATGGTGGTCGCGCCGACCTCGACGGTGGATATCGCTATCCCCGATGGAACGGCCATACCCATCGAGCAGCGCGCGGCCGAGGAGCTACTGACACTAGGCGGGCAAACGGTCGCAGCGGCCGGAGCTGATGTGTGGAATCCGTCGTTTGACGTGACGCCGGCGGTGCTGGTGGATGCGCTGGTTACAGAGCGCGGTGTAGTACTCGCGCCGGACGCGGAGAAGATGGCGCGCTTGATGGCAAGTCGAAGCGAGGATTGATAGCGCGCTACGCTCGGAATGAGTTGCAAGCAGGCGGGAAGGGACTAACCGGCACAACGACGGACGCGCTTGGAGCGCGCCCGTCCTCGCACCAGGATGCGATTACAGAGCCAGGGATTTGCCCTTCGAGCCCAAATCATTGAAGGCTTCGTTCAGCCGGGCCACCATGTTTTCTTCCGCCGCCCGCAAGTACTTGCGTGGATCGTAGTACTTCTTATAAGGCTTGTCGGTTTCCGGGTCGACCTGATACAGGAACGCCTTGGGGTTCTGCGTGACGAATTTGCCGATCGCTTCTGAGTAAGCGAACTGCAAATCGGTGTCGATGTTCATCTTGAACACTCCATAGCCCACTGCTTCGGTGATCTTGTCCTTTTCCGAGCCGGAACCGCCGTGGAAGACCAGGTTGAGCGGCTTGGCAGCGGTCTTGTGCCGTTGCTCGACGAGCGCCTGAGAGTTCTTGAGGATTTCCGGGCGCAGCTGGACATTGCCGGGCTTGTAAACGCCGTGCACGTTGCCGAAGGAGGCGGCAACCGAGAAGTGGCCAATCGGCGATAGCTGCTCGTAAGCCTGCAATACGTCTTCCGGCTGGGTGTAGAGATGGGAATTGTCGGCGCTTTCATCCATTTCCTTGCCGATGCCGTCTTCCTCGCCGCCAGTCACGCCCAGCTCGATCTCCAGGCTCATGCTCAAGGGCGCCATACGCTTGAGGACGCGGGCGCACTCGCCGAGATTGAATTCCATCGACTCTTCCGACAGATCCAGCATGTGCGAGCTGAACAGAGGCTTGCCGTATTGCTTGAAGAACGCTTCGCCGTGATCGAGCAGCGCATCCACCCAGGGAATCAGACCCTTGTTGGCGTGGTCGGTGTGCAACACCACGCAGACCCCGTAGTGCTCGGCCAACAGATGAACGTGCTGTGCCGCCGACACCGCGCCCAGTACCTTGGCCTTGAAGCCGTCCTTCATCCCCTGTCCGGCATAGAATTGGGCGCCGCCGTTGGAAAGTTGGATGATGACGTCGGCTTGATTTTTGGCAGCGGCTTCCAGCACCGCGTTGACGGTGCTGCTGCTGCTGACGTTGACCGCAGGCAGAGCGTAGCCACCCGCCTTAGCAGCGGCTACCAAGGTCAGATAATCTTTGCCAGAAACGACACCGGGTTTGAGTTGCGCCATGAAAAGAGTCCTCTCGTTGCGGATCATTATTTGAACAACAGCTAATAGCAGAATCAGTATAGCGTTTGCGTGGCCACCATCAAGCCACGAGGTGCGAACTGGGTGACCGTCCGCGGCGGATTTCGAGCCTTCAACCCAAAGGAGTGCCGATTGATTCGGATCGGGCACCGGTTCAGAATAACCTGATAAAAAAGTGGCTGTTCATGTCGTTCGATCAACCCCACACCGAGGAGGCTTCTCGTCATGAGTAAAGTGGCCGAACTGCTGGGCGCCAACGCCAATTACCTGTTGGGCTTCGATAGCCCCAAGATCAAAAAGGAATCACTCCATCTGCCCGGCCCGGATTCCGTGGACCGGATTTTCGCCGCGTCCGATCGCAACAATCGGGTGCTGGGTAACCTGCAACGCATGTTCGGGCATGGCCGGCTGGCCGGTACCGGCTTCTTGTCCATCTTGCCGGTCGATCAGGGCATCGAACATTCTGGCGGGGCCAGCTTTGCCAAGAACCCGATCTATTTCGACCCGGAAAACATCGTCAAACTGGCCATCGAAGGCGGCTGCAACGCGGTGGCTTCTACCTTCGGCGTGCTCGGTATGGTGGCGCGTAAATACGCCCACAAGATCCCGTTCATGGCCAAGATCAACCACAATGAACTGCTGACTTTCCCGAACAAAGCCGACCAGCTCATGTGGGGCACCGTCCAGGAAGCGTACGACATGGGTTGCGCCGCCGTCGGTGCCACCATCTACTTCGGCTCACCAGAAAGCGGCCGTCAGATCGTCGAGGTCGCGCAAGCGTTCCGCATGGCCCACGAACTTGGCATGGCCACCGTGCTGTGGTGCTATCTCCGCAACAACGCTTTCAAGACCAAGGAAAAGGACTACCATGTATCCGCTGACCTGACCGGCCAAGCCAACCATCTCGGCGTCACCATCGAAGCCGATATCATCAAGCAGAAGCTGCCCGAGAATAACGGCGGTTTCGAGGCCTTGAACATGGGTGGTTCCAGCTACGGTAAGTTCGACAAGAGGATTTACACTGATCTGGCTAGCGACCATCCGATCGATCTGTGCCGCTATCAGATCGCCAACTGCTACATGGGCCGCGCCGGCTTGATCAACTCCGGTGGCGAGTCCAAGGGCGCGGGCGATCTCGAAGCGGCGGTGATGACGGCGGTCGTCAACAAGCGGGCGGGCGGCATGGGTTTGATCTCGGGTCGCAAGGCCTTCCAGCGACCGATGGCAGACGGCATCACCATTCTCAACGCCATCCAGGATGTCTATCTCGATGCCAGCGTGACCGTCGCCTGAGCCTGGTTCAGTACTGTTGTCCCGAGCCCCGCCCCGTGCGGGGCTTTTTCATTTCCGATCACCTAACAGGATGGATGTTTCGGGTGGTTAGTGAGCACTCTAATGCATTGAAGGCGGGTATTGCACTAACTTAGGGCAATCAATGAGTTTGAGTAGGGAAATTGGATATCATCGTAACGATTTGAGATCAATAGGTTGAGTTTTGTTTTGGTGTTGGCGTGGATTGTGCTGGGTGCCAGCATCTTCTAACCGCGTCTGTTGGTTGCACGGCGCAAACCTAAGAGCGAACCTCATGATCACTCCGATTTCGCCCGCCGGCACCATCGCCATCGCTATCGTAGGCAGCGGTGGCGCCGGCGCCATCACCGCCGGCAGCCTGTTGCTCGAGGCAGCCGGCCAGTTTGGTTGGTACGGTTTGATGACGCGGTCGGTCGGGCCACAGATCCGCGGCGGCGAGGCGCTGGCCATGGTTCGGCTATCATCGATGCCGGTGTTGGGGCATGGCGACCGTTTCGATGTATTGCTAGCGTTAGACTGGTGTAACGCCGACCGTTTCGTGGATGAGGTGCCCCTGGATGCCGACAGCTTGATCATCGCCGATGCCCAGGCAGGCGATCCGCCGGCCGCTATTCTTGCCAGTGGCGCGCGCTTGGTGACCGTTCCGCTGATCGATCTGGCGGACGATATCGCGGAGGGTCGGCCCAACATCGTGGCGCTCGGCCTACTGGCGCGGCTGCTCACCTTGCCAGTCAAGCCGTTAGTGGCGCTGGTGGGACGGGTGCTGAACCGCAAGAGACTCAATCCAACGTACTTGCAACAGGCGCTGATGGCCGGCCATAGCGCCGCCGCTGCGCTGGACGGTTCGGTCCGACCACCACCGCTGGCTACTGACGACGGAACGCGCTGGCTGCTGACCGGAAACGAGGCGGCGGCCCTCGGCGCCTTGCGTGGCGGCGTGCGGTTCGTGGCGGTTTATCCCATCACGCCGGCCACTGATCTGTCGGAATGGTTGGCGCCGCGTCTGCACCAGCTGGGCGGCCACCTGATCCAGGCCGAGGACGAGATTGCAGCCCTCAACATGGTGCTGGGCGCTGCGTATGGTGGTGTGCCGGCGCTGACCGCTACCTCCGGCCCCGGGCTGGCGTTGATGAGTGAAACTCTGGGTTTGGCTGTAGCTTCTGAAATCCCCGCGGTGGTGATCGATGTGATGCGCGGCGGTCCATCCACCGGTATTCCCACCAAATCCGAACAATCCGATCTCAACATCGCGTTGTATGGCCTGCATGGTGACGCGCCGCATTTGGTGTTGGCGCCGAGTTCGGTCAACGATTGTCTGGTGGTCACCGAATGGGCGGTGCGGCTGGCCGAGGCGCTGCAATGTCCCGCCATCGTGCTCTCGGATCAGTTTTTGGGGCAGAGTCAGGCCGTATGCGACCGGCCGCCCACCGAGGGCGCGAGTGCGTCCCCGCGGCTGACTGCCCGGCACGGTGTCAGTAGCTACGACCGCTATGCGGTGACCGCCGATGGCATTTCGCCGATGGCGCTACCTGGGACCGCTGGCGGGCAATACACAGCCGATGGTCTGGAACACAACGCTCACGGTACCCCCTCCAGCCGCGCGGTTGATCATCGCGCCCAACTGGATAAGCGGCGCGACAAGCTGTTGCGCTACGACTTTGGACCGGATTGGATCGAGGTCGATGGCGAGGGTGACTTGGCGGTGCTGACGTGGGGGTCGGCGGCCGCGCCCACCCTCGAAGCCGCAACGCTCGCCCGAGCACAAGGGTTGGCGGTCAAGGTGCTGGTGTTGAAGTTGCTATCGCCCACCCAGCCCGCGCGGCTGGAGCGGCTGCTGGAAGGTGTCCGCCGACTGTTGGTGGTCGAGCAAACCCATTCCCAGCAATTCTACGGCTATCTGAGAGCGCACTATACCTTGCCGGAAGCAGTTCGGGTTCTCAATCAACCCGGTCCCCTGCCGATCCGGCCGGCGGCGGTGCTGGCGCAACTGCTACAATGGAGATAAACCCATGGGTAAACCTCAACTGATCATGACCCGTCATGCCGCCAAGGACTACAAGTCCAGCGTCAAGCCGATCTGGTGTCCGGGCTGTGGCCATTTCGGGGTGCAGGCGGCCCTGTTCCGCGCCCTGGAGCATCTGGATTTGCCGCCGGAACAAGTGGCGGTCATTTCGGGCATCGGCTGTTCCTCGCGCTTACCGGCTTATACTGAATGCTACGGTTTTCACGGCATCCACGGCCGGGCGCTGCCGCTGGCGACCGGTCTGAAGGTGGCGCGGCCGGAATTGACGGTGATCGTGGCCAGCGGCGACGGCGACGCCTTTTCCATCGGGGGCAATCATTTTTTGCACGCCTGCCGACGTAACGTGGATTTGACCTGTATCGTGATGGATAACGAGGTATACGGCATGACCAAGGGCCAACCGTCGCCAACCACTGGCCCCGACTGGCACAGCAAGCTCATGCCGGAGGGGACCGGTATCAACCCGTTGCGTCCGCTGGCGGTGGCGCTGGCCTCGGGAGCGGGATTCATCGCCCGTGGATTCTCCGGCGATCCCAACGGAGTCGCCAAGCTACTGGTCGAAGCCATTCAATATCCTGGATTTTCCCTGGTGCAGATTCTCAGCCCCTGCGTGACCTACCGGCCCGAGGAAAGGCATTGGAAACAGCAGGTCCATGCCATCGGTATGGAACCTACCACCAACCCGGTCGAAGCCGGCCAGCGGCTATTCGCCGACGATGGGCTGAGCACTGGCGTTTTCTATCGGGCTGTGCTCCCGGGTTATCCCGGTACCGTCCGGGCCCGGAGCGATGATCATCTGGCTGCCATCGAAGCGGAGCTTGCGCTATGAGCGCGATCGCTACGCTCGAGGAATTGCTCGCGCATGCGCACAATTTGGAATTGGAAGCCGTGGAGCGTTACCAGGAGTTAGCCGACCAAATGGTCGTCCACAATCAACCCGATCTGGTGGAGTTATTTCGGACCATGGTCCGAGTAGAGAGCCTGCATGTCGATAAGGTGAGAGACTTGGCCGCTGATCGAGAGCTGCCGCGCCTCGCGCCGTGGGGGTATCGCTGGTCGACTCTCGAATCGCCGGAAAGCGTGCCGATCGGGGGCGAGAGTTACGGGATGACACCCCGGCGGGCGCTTGAACTAGTGTTGGCCAGCGAGGAACGGGCTTACGCCTTCTTTGCCGGAGTGGCCGATTCCAGCTCCGACCCCGCCGTTCACCAGGCTGCCACCGAACTGGCCGAGGAGGAACGGCAACACGCGGCGCTGCTGCGCGAGTGGTTGACCCGCTATCCGGCCGAGGCTGACTCCCGAGAGCCTTTGGATATGGACGAGCCAGTGGAGCAGGATTGAGTGAGTTAAGCTGAAAATTCGACTGATTATAGTATAGAGCCCGGTCCCCTCATCGGCCGCAATATTGCTTGCGGACCTGCCCGGAATGGCGAACAATTATTTTTAATATCTCGTTAATAATCGCCTGTTTTACGCCGGGGAGACCAGTATGACCGTGGGCCAATATTGTAACCGCCATGTTATTACGACTACCAGAAGTACCGAGATCGACGAAGTGGCGCGCATGATGCGCCATCACCACGTCGGCACTGTCGTCGTGGTGGAGCATCGCGGCGATGCGGACTATCCCTATCCCATCGGGATCGTTACCGACCGCGATCTGGTCGTCGAGGTGCTTGCCCAGGGTCTTACGCCCAGTGCCGTGACGGTCAGCGATATCATGAGCAGCACCCTGGTGACTGCTAAGGAAACCGACAATCTTTGGCATACTCTTGATCGAATGAGTGTCAAAGGTGTGAGGCGATTGCTGGTCGTGGATGCGGGAGGCGTCTTAGTCGGCATCCTGACCGTGGAGGATGTGTTGACGGCGCTGGCAGTGGGGTTGTCGGATCTAACACGGCTGGTGCAGCGCGGAATCGCCAGGGAAACCCGGCAGCGCCAATAACGCGTCGGGCGAGAGCGGCGGCGACAAGTGAACTGAAGAGTCTTTAAGGCCGTTTTGGAGGGAAGGGTCATGTTGATCGGTGTACCGAAGGAAATCAAAACCCACGAATACCGGGTCGGGATGACGCCGGGCGGTGTGCGTGAGGCGGTGCGCCACGGTCATGCCGTGCTGGTGGAAACCGGCGCCGGAATGGGCATTGGCCTGGACGATTCGAGTTACGAAAAGGCGGGCGCCCGGATTGCCGCCACGGCGGAGGACGTGTTCGCTCAGGCGGAGTTGATCGTCAAGGTCAAGGAACCGCAGCCAGTCGAGTGTCCCCGCCTGCGGGAAGGACAAACGCTGTTCACCTATCTGCATCTGGCCCCCGATCCCGAGCAGGCCAGAGGGTTGATGGCTTCCGGCTGTACCGCCATCGCCTACGAAACCGTCACCGACTTGTACGGCCGCTTGCCGCTGCTAGCGCCGATGAGCGAGGTCGCCGGGCGGATGGCGATCCAGGCCGGTGCGCATTGTCTGGAAAAATCCCAAGGTGGCAGCGGTACGCTGTTGGGCGGAGTGCCGGGCGTGTTGCCGGGCAAAGTGGCGATCTTGGGCGGCGGCGTGGTCGGCGCCAACGCCGCGCGGATGGCGGTCGGCCTGGGGGCGCGGGTGACGGTGCTCGACCGAGCATTGGCGCGTCTGCGGGAACTGGACGATCTGTTTCAAGGTCGCTTGTTGACCCGTTTTGCCACGCTCGAAGCGATCGAGGAGGAAGTGCTAACGGCTGATCTGACGGTCGGCGCGGTGCTGATTCCTGGTGCCACAGCCCCCAAGCTGGTGCCGCGAGTGATGCTGGCGGCGATGAAGCCGGGTTCGGTACTGGTGGATGTCTCCATCGATCAGGGCGGTTGCTTCGAGACTTCACGGCCGACCACCCATGCCGATCCGACTTACCTCATCGACGGAGTGGTGCATTACTGCGTGGCGAACATGCCCGGCGCGGTCGCTCGGACTTCGACGTTTGCCCTCAACAACGCAACTCTGCCGTATGTGTTGCAACTGGCCGACCAAGGTGTCGTTGCCGCGTTGCGCGCCGATCCACATCTGTGCGCCGGTTTGAACGTCCATCGTGGTCGGATCACCTACCCGGCGGTGGCGCTGGCGCTGAGTTACGACTCTCTTTCACCCGAAGACGCACTATCCCTATCCTAGATCGACCGAGCCCGCTGCCTGGCGGGTGACGAGTGCCCGCCGTACCGGTACAATTCCACCTTTTGCCAACACGGCGCGGAAGATGGCGGTCATGCAAGAACTCAATCCCTATTTCAACCAGATCGGCGACTTGCGGGGGCGCTGCGCGTCTCTGAGGGGGTATCTTTGACTTCGAAACCAAGCGCGAGCGACTGATCGAAGTCAACCGAGAGTTGCAGGAGCCGGATGTCTGGAACAATCCCGAACGAGCGCAAGCGCTTGGTAAGGAACGTGCCCAATTGGAAGTGGTGGTTGAGCGATTGGAACGCCTTGACCGAGGTTTGAATGAGGTCGCCGAACTGCTGACGTTGGCCGGCGAGGAGGACGACGAGGCAGCGGTGACCGAGGTCGTGCGGGACCTGGAAGGCTATGCGCGCGTGGTGGCCGATTTGGAATTCCAGCGGATGTTTGCCGGCGAGCTGGATCCCAACAATGCCTTTCTCGATATTCAGGCGGGTTCTGGCGGTACCGAGGCGCAGGACTGGGCGGAAATGTTGTTGCGGATGTACTTGCGCTGGGGCGAACGACGCGGTTTCAAGACCGAATTGCTGGAAGTGTCGCCGGGCGAAGTGGCCGGCATCAAGAGCGCCAGCATCGGTTTCGAAGGTAGCTACGCCTACGGCTGGTTGCGTACCGAAACCGGCGTCCATCGGCTGGTGCGCAAATCGCCGTTCGATTCCGGCAATCGCCGGCACACTTCGTTCGCGGCGGTGTTCGTCTCGCCGGAGGTGGACGACAACATCGAAGTGGACATCAATCCGGCGGATTTGCGGGTCGATGTCTATCGCGCCTCCGGGGCCGGCGGCCAGCACGTCAACCGTACCGAATCGGCGGTGCGCATCACGCACTTGCCGACCAATATCGTCGTGCAGTGTCAGAACGACCGTTCCCAGCACAAAAACCGCTCTACCGCCATGAAACAACTCAAGGCCAAGCTGTACGAGCTGGAATTGCAGAAGCGCAACGCCAAGGCCCAAGCGGTGGAAGACACTAAATCCGATATCGGTTGGGGCAATCAAATCCGCTCTTACGTGCTGGATCAGTCGCGTATCAAGGATTTGCGTACTGGTATCGAGAATAGCAATACCCAGGCAGTATTGGACGGTGATCTGGACGATTTCATCGAGGCCAGCTTAAAAAGCGGGTTGTAGGTTTTTTGCGAGTAAAATTTCCTCTTGTTTTCCAGATCTGCTTTCGTTTGGGGCGATAACATGAACTGGCAAGAGGTTTGCGAACATCCCCGCGTTTTTATAACGCAACTGGGAAGATGGAACAATCTAACTTGGCTCCTGATTTTTCCAAGAACGTTGAAATTGATGTGTAGCGTATTATCGCCAGCAGCATAACCTAGCGAAAAAATGATGGACGCTCCCGAAGAATTTTTCGACGAAAACAAGCTGATCGCCCTGCGTCGCCAAAAGCTCGCTGAATGGCGTCAGCTGGGTAATGCCTATCCCACCGATTTCCGTCGCGACGCGCTGGCAGCGGATCTGCACGCCGCTTATGGCGATAAAGACGGCGCCGAATTCGAAACCGAGCATCGGCGCGTTCGTGTCGCTGGGCGAATGCTGGCTAAACGAATTATGGGTAAGGCCAGCTTTGCCCGATTGCGAGATATGTCTGGCGACATCCAATTGTTCGTTCAGAAGAACGCCTTGCCTGAAGGGCTCTACGAGGATTTCAAAGCTTGGGATTTGGGCGATATCCTCGGTGCGGAAGGTACGGTGTTCAAAACCAAGACCGGCGAACTGTCGATCAAGGTCGATACTCTGCGGTTATTGACCAAATCGCTGCGCCCCTTACCGGAGAAGTTTCACGGGCTGGCCGATCAGGAAACCCGCTACCGGCAGCGTTATGTGGACCTGATCATGAACGAGTCCACCCGCGCGACTTTCAAATTGCGTTCCGCTGTAGTCGCGCACATCCGCGACTTTTTCAATCGGCGCGGCTTTTTGGAAGTCGAGACGCCAATGATGCAGCCAATTCCCGGCGGAGCGGCAGCCCGGCCGTTCATTACGCATCACAATGCGCTGGACATGGAATTGTATTTGCGCATCGCGCCGGAACTGTATCTAAAGCGGTTGGTGGTGGGCGGTTTCGAGAAGGTTTACGAAATCAACCGCAATTTTCGTAACGAGGGATTGTCCACTCGCCACAATCCCGAATTCACCATGCTGGAATTCTATCAAGCTTATGCGGATCATCGCGACTTGATGGATTTGACCGAGGAGTTATTGCGCGGCATGGCGCAAGCTTTATTGAATACCACGATCCTTTCGTATCAGGACGAAAATTACGATTTTGGCCAACCTTTCCGACGACTCACGGTCAAGGAAGCGATCTTGTCTTTTAATCTGGCCATCAATGCTGGGCAATTGGATGATTTGGACAGCGCTCGGCGAATCGCTGAAGGATTGGGCTTGAAAGTCCAGCCGGACCACGGTTTGGGTCGAGTGCAACTGGACATCTTCGAGCAGACGGTCGAGCATCAGTTGCGCGATCCAACCTTTATTACCGCCTACCCGACCGAAGTATCGCCGCTAGCCCGCCGCAACGACGCCGATCCGACGATCACCGACCGCTTCGAGTTGTTCGTGGGCGGACGAGAAATCGCTAACGGGTTTTCCGAGTTGAACGATCCCGAGGATCAGGCGGAGCGGTTTCGCAAACAGGCGGAAGCGAAAGCTGCCGGTGACCACGAGGCGATGCACTACGACGCCGATTACATCCGGGCGCTGGAATACGGCTTGCCGCCGACGGCGGGAGAGGGGATCGGCATCGACCGGCTGGTGATGCTGTTCGCCGATGCGCCTTCGATTCGAGACGTGTTGCTGTTTCCGCACCTGCGGCCGGAGTGATCGAAGTCCCACGAGCCGAAGTGGCGCAAGCGGTTTGGGGATTCCGGGACCGAATTCGGGATTTGCCAAGCAGCCTACGGCGGCGAGGCATCGCAGAATCAGCCCATCCATTCTTTCGTTCTTCGTAGCACTGTAACGGCTGGCACAATCCGCGTGACACAGAATGTTGCGATTTTTTCGCAATGGTTTTGCGCGATGCGCGATGCCAGCCGGTTCGTACCGCTTTTATCGATTTATTTTCTTTTTAAAAGAAAGTCCTATCTTAGATCGCCATCGTGCGCGCACGTTGGCGCGCTTTTTGACTCTCCTCAGAGCCGGCATCGGCGAATCCACTGACGAACCGAAGCCAATAAAACGATTGCCGAGCGTTTCGGGGATCACCCAGTCCGCTCAAAGGCAACGCCCTGCCACCGGCGGGGAAATGGTGCGGAACGGTCCGTGCCCCGTAACCCTAAGAGGAGGTCAACCGTGGAAGCTCATAAACTCTGGCAGTTCCCGATCAAGGAATTTCACCGTATCCCGCGCGGGCTGCTCGGCCCTGGTGCTTACGAAATGATCGGCGTGGAGGCCAAAAAGCTTGGCTTCAAGCGCTGTCTGGTCTCGACATCCGGCCTGCGCGGCACCGGCATCGTCGAGGATATCGTCGGCAAGATCAAATACCGCGACATCGACGTGGTGCTCTATGACAAGATCGAATCCAATCCCAAGGATTATAACGTCATGGACATCGCCGACCTTTATAAGCGCGAGAAATGCGACAGTTTCATCTCCATCGGCGGCGGCAGCGTGACTGACGCCACCAAGGGCGCGCGGATCGTGGTTTCCCACGATGGCCGCAATGTCAACGAGTTCGACGGCTTCAACAAATCAGACAACCCGAACAATCCGCCGCACATCGCCGTCAATACCACCGCCGGCACCGGCTCCGAGACCAGTTGGGCTTACGTCATTACCGACACCACTTCGGAAAAAGCGCCCTACAAGTGGCTCGGCATGGACGAAAACGTCCCGGTAACGCTGAGCATCAACGATCCGGTGTTGCATTTCTCGATGCCTGCCGATTTAACCGCCTACTGCGGTTTCGACGTGCTGGCGCACGCTTCCGAGCCCTACGTCTCGCGGATTGACTTCATGCCGAGCCTGGGCAGCGCGCTGTTGGGTATCGAACTGGTGGCGCAAAACCTGCGGCGCGCGGTGTTCGAACCGCTGAACTACGAAGCCCGCCTCAACATGATGTACGCCTCCTATATTTCGGCGCAGGCGTTCAACAGTGGTGGTCTCGGCATCATCCATTCCATCTCTCACGCAGTGAGCGCCTTCTACGACTCGCATCATGGTCTGAATAATGCGATCGCTTTGCCCCGCGTTTGGGAATTCAACATGCCGACCAACTACAAGCGTTTCCGTGATATCGCCAGGGCGATGGGCGAAAACGTGGACGGCTTGTCGGATGTTTCCGCCGCCGAACGAGCCATCGAGGCAGCGATCCGCTTGAGCAAGGACGTGCAAGTCCCCGCTAATTTCGTCAGCGTGGGTGCCTACACCAAGTCGCAGATGGGTAAAGGCCGCTACGCCGAGCTGAGCAGCGCCAAAGTCGCCGGCGACGACCGCGATGTTGATCGCATCACCCGGCATGTACTCGGCGACGGCTCGACGCCGGGCAACGCTCGCGACTGTAGCTACGAGTCCGTGGCGCCAGTCGTGCGTCATTCTTTGACCGGCACCTACTAAAAACGGGTTGCGATTGGTCTAAGCTTTTCACACGAGTGGTTCGCTGAAGGCTTGGTTCGTCGTTCCCGACGGACCAAGGCTGGTGGAGTCGGCGCATGTTCGAATCGATCGAGCAGACCATCGCGCGCTTGCGCGAGCAGCAGTACATCTGCGACCGTAAACTGGCGACCGTCGTCTTTCTGGCCTTGCAAATGCGAAAGCCGATCCTGATCGAAGGACCGGCTGGCGTGGGCAAGACCGAACTGGCGAAGGTAGTGTCCGCCGCCTTGGGGCGCGCGTTGATCCGGTTGCAATGCTACGGCGGATTGGACGAAGCCCACGCCCTGTACGAGTGGGAGTACGGCAAGCAACTGCTTTACACGCAGATCCTGCGCGACAAGATCGGCCAACTGTTCGACGGTGTCGATGGCCTGCACGAGGCAGTCGCACGCCTGAATCTGCACGAGGACGTGTTTTTTTCCGAGCGTTTCCTGGTGCGCCGCCCCATCCTCCAGGCCATCGACTCCCCCGATCCGGTGGTGCTACTGATCGACGAACTCGACCGCGCCGAGGAGCAGTTCGAAGCGTTTTTGTTGGAAGTGCTGAGCGATTTCCAGGTCACGGTGCCGGAGCTCGGTACCGTCACGGCCAAGACCGTTCCCTTCGTCATCATCACCAGCAACAACACCCGCGATTTGAGCGATGCCCTCAAGCGCCGCTGCTTGCATCTGTTCATCGACTATCCCGACGAACGACGGGAACTGGAAATCGTTCGCCTGAAAGTCCCGGCACTGCGCGAAACCTTGGCCGAGCAGGTGATCGCGGTGATCCGCCGCTTACGCGCGCTGGATTTGCGCAAGGCACCCAGCATCAGCGAGACGCTGGATTGGGCGCGCGCGCTGGTGCTGCTCGACGCCGACGCCCTGACGCCTGCTTTGCTGGAGGAAACGCTGCATTTACTGGTCAAGTACGAGCGCGACACCCAGCGGGTCAGCGAGCAGTTGACCTGGATCGCCGAGCCGATTCAGGGGCAGTCGGTGCCGCAATCCACCACCACCACCACCCCGACGCCGCTCCCGCCGCAACGTCCGGCCGAACCCGACGCAATGTCTCTGGAACAGCGCCGGCAAGAGCACACCGCCCGCTATTTCACCAGCTATCGCGGCCGCACCGACGGTCGCACCGGGGGCGCGTGATGGACGCCGCCATCAACCGCTTCGTTTTTCTGCTGAAACGGCGGGGCGTGCGGATTTCGCCCGCCGAATCGTTGGATGCGATGCAAGCGTTAACGCGGGTATCGCTGTGCGATCGCGACACGGTGCGCGCAATCTTGCGCTGCACCTTGATTAAGGACGTGCGCGATTTGTCTCTGTTCGAAGAATTGTTCGATCAATTCTTCAGCCTGCCCAAGCACGCCCGATCCGCTGAACCGGCAACCGGATTGCCGCCCCCGCCCGAAACCTCGCTGCAACCGTCGGCAGCGGTCGCGGCGCCAGAGGCGGCGGGCGGTCGCCCAGACGGCGATCACGCCCACGAAGATCTCCTCGACATCCGGGATTATTTCGATGAGTCGCAAATGGCAACCCATTTCAACGCCCATCAAGATCCCGACGATTTCAGCTTGGCCGAGTTCGGTCAAAATCTGGTGTTGAGCCGCCACCGCGAACTGCTGGATCAGGCGCTGCGCAACGCCCTGCAACTGTTGAAAGCGCAACGCGTCAAGCATGCTCACCGGGCTGGCGAGTTGAATTTCGACGAGGCCGTTGCCGCCTTGGACGCCGATCTGATCGCCGACGCCGTGACCGATCTGCTGGACGAGTTGAGCGACACCGACCTTGACGAAAACTTGCTTCAAAAACTGTCCGCTCGCGTCACCGGCGGCATCGCCAGACTGCCGGAATTGCTGAAACGCCATCTGGAGCGTGAACTGGCACTGCGGCAGGAGTCGTTGCCGACCACCGAGCGACCCGCTCGATCCCGACCCGACTATCGTTTCACCGAACAGGAGCGGCGGGACATGACCGAGATCGTGCAGCGGTTGTGCCGACGGATGCGCGGCGCGCGTTCTTACCGGCGGCGCATCGGCCCGCAGGGTCGGATCAGTGTCCCGCTGACCTTGCGCCGTAACATGAAATACGAAGGCATCCCGTTTCAGCCGGTGCTGACCCGTTATCGCGACGAAAAACCCCGGTTGGCGGTGATCTGCGATGTCAGCCTGTCGGTTCGCAATACTGCTCGTTTCATGCTGCACCTGGTCTATAACCTGCAAACGTTGTTCGAGCGGGTGCGCAGTTTTGCCTTCGTCGGCGATCTGGTGGAAATCAGCGCGTATTTCGACCGGCTCGGCATCGACGAAGCCATCGCCGCCGTGTTCGATGGCAGTTTGCTGGATACCGAGGTGGACAGCAACTACGGCCGAGCCTTGGAACGGTTTCACAATCGCTATCTGGCGGCGGTCACGCCACAGACCACCGTCATCGTCCTCGGCGACGGTCGCGGCAACCGCAACCCGCCCCAGGTCTGGGCGCTGGAAGCGATCCGCCGCCGAGCCAAGCGACTGCTGTGGCTATCGCCGGAATCGCGCGGCAGTTGGCGGATGGGAGGATGCGACATGCCCCTGTACGAGCCGGTGTGCCACCAAACCGAGGTCGTTCGTAACCTACGGCAGCTCGGTCAGGTGACCGAGAGCCTGTTGCGCCGCTCGGTTGTCCGGCCTTGATCGTGGAGCCGATCTCATGATGCTCTCGCGCCGTCGTCATGCCCTGTTGGTCGAAGGCTTGGAACAGCGTGCCACGCCGCTGGGCGTTAGCGCGCGCTTCCGGCTGTACGCCCTGACCCCGCCACCGACCGACGAGTTCGTCATCGTCCACGATTTCGCGCCCACCGAGATCGACAACAACCTCGGCCACCATGTCGTCACCGAACTGTTGCCGCTGTTGACCGCCCACCGCCAACGCATCGACAGCGGCTACAGCGAGCAAGATTTGTTCGAGCGCGCGGTCGGCGACATCGTCCGCTCCATGGCCGGCAACGAGCGTGTCGCCTGGCGGCTGTTTTACGCCAATACCGTGGATGCCACCCAGCGCAGCGCCCGGTTGGGACAACCGCCCGAACCACCGAGCGAGTCGGCGAGCGATTTCATCGGCTTGTTCGGCGCGATCTATCGCCGCGCGCTGGAACTGATCGAATCCTTGCCGCCCGCCGCAACGCCGCCGACGGTCCTCGACGTGGCGACCTGTTTCGGCTTCTTTCCGCTGCTGTTGGCGCGCGTCCGTTCCGGGGTTCTGGGCGAGATCGCCGGTTGCGACCTGAACCCAGCGTTGATGGCGTTCGCCGGCGATTACGCCAATCACGACGGCTCGGGTCGGGTCCGGTTCGGCGTCGCCGATATTTTGGCCGACGACATCGAGCGAGAGTTGGCGCCGTTGCCGGCGCGCTTCGACGCGGTAACCGCGCTGCACCTGCTGGAACACCTTGAACCGGTGCAAACCGACCGGGCGATGGCCAATCTCTGGCGGCTCGCCGCCCGACGGCTGATCGTCGCGGTGCCGCTCGAAAAGGTGCCCGATCCTCGTTACGGCCACCGGCAGATCTTCGACCGCGAGCGGCTGCTTGCGTTGGGGCGGGCGCTGGGCGGCCATTGCGAGTACTTCGAGTATCACGGTGGTTGGCTGGTGGTCGATCGATCTCGCGCGAGAGCGGGATCGGCCGGATCGCTGCTCGCTGCCCGAGAAAACGGCGACGGGTAAATCCGTCGTCAAAAACTACCGAAGGAGAAACGACATGTTGTACGCATCCCCCGGCCAGTCCGGTTCTAAAGTCAGCTTTAAATCGCGCTACGCCAATTTCATCGGTGGCCAGTGGGTCGCGCCGACCAAAGGCGAGTATTTCGAGAACGTCAGCCCGGTGACCGGTAAGGGCTTCTGTGAAATCCCGCGCTCCAGCGCCGAGGACATCGAACTGGCGCTGGACGCCGCCCACGCTGCCGCCGACGCCTGGGGCCGCACTTCGGCGGCGGAACGGGCCGGCCTGCTCAACCGTATCGCCGACCGCATGGAACAAAATCTGGAGACGCTGGCGGTCGCCGAGACTTGGGACAACGGTAAACCGGTGCGCGAGACATTAGCCGCCGATTTGCCCTTGGCGGTCGATCACTTCCGCTATTTCGCCGGCTGCATCCGCGCCCAGGAAGGCTCGCTGTCGGAGATCGACGACAACACGGTCGCCTATCACTTCCACGAACCGCTGGGCGTGGTCGGCCAGATTATCCCCTGGAATTTCCCGATCCTGATGGCGGTCTGGAAGCTGGCACCCGCTCTGGCCGCCGGCAACTGCGTGGTGCTAAAACCGGCCGAACAGACTCCTGTCTCGATCTTGGTATTGCTGGAGCTGATTCAGGATTTGCTGCCAGCCGGCGTGATCAACGTGGTCAACGGCTTCGGAGTGGAGGCCGGCAAGCCGCTGGCTTCCAACCGGCGTATCGCCAAGATCGCCTTCACTGGCGAGACCACCACCGGCCGGCTGATCATGCAGTACGCCTCGCAAAATTTGATTCCGGTCACGCTCGAATTAGGCGGCAAATCGCCCAACGTGTTCTTCGCCGATGTCTGCGCCCAGGACGACGACTTTTTCAACAAGGCCCTGGAAGGCTTCACCATGTTCGCCCTCAATCAAGGCGAAGTCTGCACTTGTCCGTCGCGGGCACTGATCCAGGAATCCGCCTACGACCGATTCATCGACCGAGCGATCAAGCGGGTGAAAGCGGTCAAGCAGGGCCATCCGCTCGATACCGATACCATGATCGGCGCGCAGGCTTCTTCCGAGCAGATGGAAAAAATCCTGAGCTACATCGATATCGGCCGCCAGGAAGGCGCGGAATGTCTGACCGGCGGACAACGCAACGAGCAGAGCGGCGAATTGAAAAACGGTTATTACGTTCAGCCGACGGTGTTTCTGGGCAACAACCGGATGCGCTTGTTCCAGGAAGAAATCTTCGGCCCGGTGTTGGCGGTTTCGACCTTCAAGAGCGAGGCTGAGGCGCTCTCTATCGCCAACGACACGCTCTACGGCTTGGGCGCGGGGGTATGGAGCCGCGATATGAATACCGCCTACCGGATGGGGCGCGGGATTAAAGCCGGTCGGGTCTGGACCAACTGCTATCACCTGTATCCGGCCCACGCCGCGTTTGGCGGCTACAAGCAATCCGGTATCGGTCGGGAAACCCACAAGATGATGCTGGATCACTACCAGCAGACCAAGAATCTGTTGGTGAGCTACAGCCCGAAGGCGCTGGGTTTCTTCTAACCGCGAACCCACGAGGCCGGCTTGCCGGTCGGCCTCGCTAAATCATCGAGGTGGCATCATGACGAGCGTTTCTCGCGTGCTGGCGACCGATGCGGCATTGGATTTGATCGCTCGGCTCAAGACCAAGCACGGCCCGTTGATGTTCCATCAGTCCGGCGGCTGTTGCGACGGCAGCTCGCCGATGTGCTACCCGGAAGGCGATTTGTTGGTGGGCGACAGCGACGTGCGTTTGGGCGAAATCGGCGGCTGCCCGTTTTACATGAGCGTCGCCCAGTTCGAGTACTGGCAGCATACCCAACTCATCATCGATGTCGTTCCCGGACGAGGCGGCATGTTTTCCCTGGAAGGGCCGGAAGGCGTGCGTTTCCTGACCCGTTCGCGACTGTTTACCGACGACGAATGGAAGGCGTTGTCGGGAAGTGAATAAGTCGCCGATTGCGCAAAACGATGCGCAATCCGGCCAATAAAAAGTGATTTCACCAAAGCGAGGATCAACCCCCATGCCCAAGTACCTGATCGAGCGAGAGCTGCCCGGCGCAGGCAAATTGTCCCCGGCCGACCTGAAAGCCATCTCGCAAAAGTCCTGTAGCGTTCTGGAAAATTTGGGGCCGCAAATTCAGTGGGTGCAGAGCTACGTCACCGACGACAAGATTTATTGCGTCTACATCGCGCCCAACATCGACATGGTGAAGCAACACGCCGAGCAAGGTGGTTTTCCGGCCAATCGCATCTCCGAGATTAGGGCAGGCATCGATCCTACAACGGCCGAAGGCTGAACGCCGGACAACGGGCGTCGATGCCCGTCGTTCTTCCCTTGCCTTTTCAATTCCTGACTGCTGGGCCGCAATGCCAGCGGAAGCGATGCGTCCATGAGCTACGACCTGTTTCGCCGAGGATTGAGCGCCCCGATCTGCCTGACTTGGGAGATCACCTACGCTTGCAACCTGCGTTGTGTCCACTGTTTGTCGTCGTCGGGGCACCGTCGCCCCGACGAATTGACCACCGCTGAAGCCAAACGCCTGATCGATGAATGGGCGGAGATGAAGGTGTTTTACATCAACGTCGGCGGTGGCGAGCCGATGAGCCGCAAGGATTTTTTCGAGTTGATGGATTACGCGCTGGCGCGCGGGATCGGCGTCAAGTTCAGCACCAACGGTTCCTTGATCGACCGGGCGGCGGCGGCCTGGATCGCCTCACGGGATTACCTGGACGTACAGATCAGCCTGGATGGAGCCACCGCCGAAACCAACGATCCGGTACGCGGCGAAGGCTCTTATCAACGTGCCTTGACCGCCATGACACATCTGGCGAAACAGGGCTTTCCTTTCAAGATCAACGCCACCGTCACCCGCTACAACTACCCGCAGCTCGACGAGCTGTACGCCTTGGCCCAGCAATATAAGGCCGAATTGCGCCTCACCCGGCTGCGGCCCACCGGACGCGGCGGCGCGGTCTGGCGGGACTTGCGCCCGACCCACGACCAGAATCGCGGGTTGTACGACTGGCTGTTGCAGCATCGGGACGTGTTGACCGGCGATTCGTTCTTTCACCTCTCCGCCTACGGCCAGCCGTTGGAAGGGCTGAATCTGTGCGGGGCCGGGCGGATCGTCTGTTGCGTCGATCCGGTGGGCGAGGTGTACGCCTGCCCGTTTCTGCTGGCGCCCGAATTTGCCGCTGGCAACGTCCGGCAACCGGGCGGTTTCACCGAAATCTGGCGATCCGCGCCGCTATTCGCCCACTTGCGCGATTGGCAAGTCGGCGGCGGTTGCCAGCATTGCAACGCCTACGCGCTCTGTCACGGCGGCTGTATCGCGGCCAAGCATTTCGAGGGCCGCTCGCCCGATGCGCCCGATCCCGATTGCGTTTACGAATCCGCCGATCGCGTGGCGACGGCTTGAGGCCACGGTCATGAGCCCGCAACCCGATAGTCGATTCGATCTCCTGTTCGCGCCGCTGGCGTTGGGTCGTAAGACCGTGCCCAACCGCTTCGTGTTCGCCGCCCACCAGACCAACTTCGCCACTCACAACCGGCTGAACGAGCGTCATGTCGCCTATTACGCAACGCGGGCGGCCGGCGGCGCGGGCCTGATCGTGCTGGAAGGTAGCGTGGTTCACCCCTCGGATTGGCCTTACGAGTACGCGGTGTTCGGCCACGACCCCGCCGTGGTGGACGGCTATCGCGCGGTGGCGGAGGTCGTGCATCGGCACGGTGCGCTGGCGCTGGCGCACCTGACCCATAGCGGCATGCAGGGCAGCAGCCACTACTCCCAGTTGCCGCTGTGGGCGCCATCGCCGGTGCCGGAAGTCAACAGCCGCGAGTTGCCCCAGGCGATGGAAGCCGAAGAGATCGCCGCCGTGGTCGAGGGATTCCGCCAGGCGGCGCGCTACGCCAGCGATGGCGGTCTGGACGGAATCGAAATCAACGCCGGCCAGGACAGCCTGATCCGCCAATTCCTATCGCCGCTGACCAATCAACGCAACGACGAGTACGGCGGCGCGCTGGAGAACCGGTTGCGTTTCGCCCGCCAAGTGATCGAAGCAGTGCGTGGCGAGGTCGGCCGCGATCTGATCGTTGGCTTGCGGCTGGTCGGCGACGAGTACGCGCCCTGGGCCGGGATCAAACCGGAAGATGCCGCCGAGATCGCCAAGCATCTGGCGGATGACGGTCGGATCGATTTCATCAGCGTCACCAGCGGCAGCATCTACACCGGCCATCTCACCCGGCCCGGCTTGTACCAGCCACCCGGCTTCGCCGTCCATCTGGCCACCCTGATCAAGGCGGCGGTGGCGCTACCGGTATTCGCCCAGGGCAGCATCGTCGATCCCGGCATGGCGGCGGCGCTGCTGGTCGAAGGCAAAGCCGACGCGGTGGAGATGACCCGGGCGTTGATCGCCGATCCGGAACTGCCGGCCAAGCTGCGCCAAAACCGGATCGACGACATCCGGCCCTGCTTGCTCGCCAACCAGGATAACATCATCGGCTTGGTACAGAATCCGCGCCTGAGTTGCGCCAACCATCCTGCCGCCGGCCACGAGGGCGAGGCCGAGTTCACGCCGTTGATCCCGGCCCGCAATCCCCATCGGGTGCTGGTGGTGGGCGGTGGACCGGCTGGACTGGAAGCGGCGCGGGTCGCCGCCCTGCGCGGTCACCGCGTCACCCTTTACGAGCGGAGCCAACGGCTCGGCGGCGCGCTTCGGCTGGCCGCCGCTGCCCCCGGCCGCGAGCGCTTGGCGCTGGCGGTCGATTGGCTGGAAACCCAAATCCGCAAGCTGGACGTGTCGGTGCGCTTCGGCGTCGAAGTAACCGAGGACATCGTGCGCCGGGAAGCGCCCGAGATCGTGATCGTGGCGGTCGGCGGCAAGTCCGGCCGCTGGGCCGAGGCGCGTTACCCCGAATCGGTGCCAGTGCTCACGCCGCGCCAAGTGCTGGGTGGGGAGGTGCCGGTCTCGCCTGGCCGGGCGGTCGTGCTCGATGCCATCGGCGATCCCGTGGGGATGGGCATGGCCGAATGGCTGGTCGAACGCGGCTGGCAAGTAGAGGTCGTCACTGGCGACATGTTCGTCGGCCAACGGCTGACTGCCTCGCTAGAACTGACCGCCTGGAACCAGCGGGCCGCCGCCCGAGGCATCGGTTTCCGCCCGCAGTTCGAGGTGCGCGAAGTCGCCGCCCGCAGCGTGATCGGCGTCGACCGTTTCGACCGCCAGGAAATTTGCCTCGACGAGGTCGATCTGGTCGTCGATGTCACCCCGGAAGTGCCCGATGAAACGCTTTACTTCGCCCTCAAAGCGAGCGGGTTACGGGTAATCCGGGCCGGGGACTGCGTGGCGCCCCGTTCTCTCGCCCAGGCGATTCTGGAAGGCTACCGGGCCGGCCGGGAGGCATGACATGAGCAATCGACCCCGTTTGCTGTTCACGCCGATGAAGATCGGGAGCATCACGCTCAAAAACCGGATCGTGTTCTCGGCGCACCTTACCAACTACGCCCAAGACTTCATGCCGAGCGAGCGGCATCTGTTCTATTACCGCGAGCGGGCGCGCGGCGGCGCCGGCCTGATCATCACCGAAGAGCAATCGACCCACCCGACCGATCATCCCTACGAAAAGCTGATTCACGCCTTTCATCGCCGGGTCATTCCCCATTATCGCCGGATCACAGCGGCGGTCCACGCCGAAGACGTGCCGATCCTGGCCCAGATCAACCACAACGGGGGGCAGGGCAGCGGCATGTTTACCCGGCTGCCGGCCTGGGCGCCGTCGGCGCTCGCCGATCCGCTGTTTCGCGAAGTCGCCAAGTCGGTCGAGCACGAGGACATTCTCGAAATCATCCGGGGTTACGCGCGCGTGGCCGCTCACACCCGCGAAGGCGGCTTCGACGGGGTGGAGCTGCAATGTTCCCATTCCTCCATCGTCCGCCAATTCCTGTCGCGCAACACCAACCACCGCACCGACGAATACGGCGGCGCTCTGGAAAACCGCGCCCGGTTGCTGCGGGAGATCGTCGCCGCCATCCGCAATGAAGTCGGCCGCGATTACGTCATCAGCGTCCGGCTGTGCGGCGACGAGTTGATCCCGGCCGGCATTACCCTCGACGAGGCGGTGGCCGTGGCCCAGATTCTGGAGCAAGACGGTCAGATCGACCTGATCAATACCAGCATCGGCACCGCTACCCAAACTCTGTACATGATCGAAGCCTCGATGCGGATCCGGCCGGATTACGCGCTGTTCATCCCGTCTGCCATCCGCAAGGCGGTGCGGCTGCCGGTCATCGGCGTCGGCCGCATCAAGGATCCCATTCAGGCGGAGCGCATCCTGCAAGAAGGCCATGCCGATCTGGTGGGCATCGTGCGCGGCCAGATCGCCGATCCCGAGTTCGCCCGTAAAGCGCGGGAAAACCGGGCCGACGATATCCGCCTTTGCCTGTCCTGCAACCAGGAATGCGTGGGCCGGATGGGCCTCAACCGCTGGATGGGTTGCATCGAAAATCCGGCGACCGGCCAGGAAAAGCACTACGGGGTTGGCACCCTACAACCCGTTGCGACCCCCAAGCGGGTGACGGTCATCGGCGGCGGTCCCGCCGGGCTCAAGGCCGCTACCGTGGCCGCCCGGCGTGGCCACCGCGTAACCCTGCTGGAAAAGGAATCGCGGCTGGGTGGGCAGGTGGTGTGGGCGGTGCGAGTTGCCAACCGGGCCGAGTTCGGCGACATCGTCCGCAACCTGCTGCACGAGGTCGAGCAACTGGGCATCGAGGTGCAAACCGGCGTCACCGCCACGGCGGAATCGGTGCTGGCCGCCAAGCCGGAAGCGGTGATCGTCGCGACCGGCTCGGTCCCCGACCGTTCCGCCATCCCCGGCAGCGACGGGCCCAGTGTCGCGGACGTGGTCGATATCTTGTCTGGCCGGATCAAGCCGGGCCGCAAGGTGTTGATCGTGGACCGGCTGGGTTTCCACGAAGCCACCAGCGTGGCCGAGTATCTGGCCGAGCAAGGTTGCGCGGTGGAGGTGGTGACGCCGACCCTGTACGTCGGCCAGGACTTGGGTGTCACGCTCGATCTGGAAAACTGGTATCGCCAAGCTCGGCGCCTGGGTATCCGCTGTACTCCCAACCATTCGGTGCTGAGCATCGAGAACGGCGCGGTCACGGCCCTGCACAACTACAGCGGCCAGATGGTGACCTTTCCCGAGGTGGACACCGTGGTGCTGGCGATCCACCGCCGGGCCGATGACGGCTTGTACCGGGAGCTGAAAGCCGAGCGAGCGCGTGCCGACCACTTGCTGCAGCAGGTGCGCGAGGTCGATGAGCCGATGTACGAAAAACTGAAAGGCAAGGTGCCGGATCTCTATCGGATCGGCGATTGCGTGGCGCCGCGCCGGGCGCACGCCGCTATCCTCGAAGGCGAACGGGTCGGGAGGAGGGTGTAAATGGACAAAGCGTTGGCAGTCATCGCCGAAAGCCTGCACGGCGAGCTGACGCTCGCCAGCCTGGAATGCGTCGAAGAAGGCCGCGAGATCGCCGACCGGCTGGGCGTGCGGGTACGGGCTATTCTGTGCGGCGACGATGTGGCGCCGCTGGCGGAAACCCTAGCTGCTCACGGCGCCGACGCGGTTACGGTGGTGGAGCACGAGGCGCTGGCCCAGTTCAGCGCCGACGGTTGGCTTCAGGCGCTGGAGCCGGCATTGCTCGGCGTCCGTCCGGTGTTGTTGCTGGCTCCGGATAGCGGCCAGGCGCGCGCTTGGCTGCCCCGGCTGGCCGCGCGCTGGCGGTTGCCGCTGGTCGGCTGCTGCATTCGGGTCGGCATCGTCGGCGACGGCTATCCCGAGGTGGTTCGCTACACCTACGGCGGCGCCTGCCAGGAACGGTTGGTCTGGCCTTACGCCACGCTGGTGTGCGCTTTGCTGGCGCCCGGCGTGCGCGGTGTGGGCACGCCCCGGCGCGAGCGGGCCGCGGAGGTCGAGGTTTTGCGCCCGGAGCTCGATCCCACCCGTTTCCGCGATCGCACGCTGCGCACGCTGCCGGCCGATCCGCGCACAGTGGATTTGAGCGAGGCCGAGCGGATCGTTTCCGGCGGTTTCGGCGTCGGCGGGTCATCCGGCATGGCGCTGCTGCGACGGCTGGCGGAGCGGATGGGCGCCGCGCTTGGCGGCACTCGGGTCGCGGCGGATCGCGGTTGGTTGGAGGCGGATCGTTTCATCGGCTCCACCGGCAAGATCGTCACCCCGAAACTGTACATGGCGTTCGGCGTATCGGGCGCCGGCCAACATTTGGCCGGCATCACCGACAGCGAGTGGGTCGTGGCCATCAACAGTGACCGCACCGCACCCCTGCTGAAGCGGGCGGATCTGGGCGTGGTGGGCGATCTGCACCAGATTTTGCCGTGCCTGCTCGATCGATTGGAGGCGTTTGCCCTTTCGGAAGCTTCCTCCGGCGGCGGATTGTCGGACGTTGCCACACCAGCCCTGGCCACTACCACCGATCCCACGTCGAGGGTCGCGGAGATTTCGCGATGAGTGCATCCATTCCCAGCGAATCGTTCGATGTCATCGTCGTCGGCGCGGGACCCGCCGGCAGCACCGCTGCGCTGCTCTGCGCTCGTGCTGGGCTTAAGGTGCTGCTGCTGGAGCGCGGCGAATACGCCGGCGCCAAGAACGTCTCCGGCGCGGCGTTTTACGGCAGCGCCATTCTCGACGAGCTGATTCCCAACTGGTGGGAGCAAGCGCCGGTCGAGCGCTATATCTGTCGACGCGACATCGCCTTCATGTCGCCCACCACCAGCGTCGCGCTCGATTTTCATTGCGCCGGCACGGGCTACACCACGCCGCCCTACAACGGTTTTACCGTGCTGCGGCCGCGTTTCGACCGCTGGCTGGCTGCGCAGGCCGAAGCGGCCGGTGCTTTTTTGCTGACCTCGACGGTGGTGGACGATGTGCTGCGCGAAAACGGCCGGGTGGTCGGGGTCCGGGTACGCCGCGAGCAGGGCGAGATTCGCGGCAAGGTGGTCATCGCCTGCGATGGCGTCAACTCCTTCCTGGCCAAGAAAGTCGGGTTGCAACGCGAGTTCCACCCCCACGAGCTATCCCTGGGGGTCAAGGAAGTGCTGGGCCTGGACCCGGCGATCATCGAGGATCGCTTTCGCCTGTCCGGCGACGAAGGCATCGCGTTCGAGTACCTGGGCGCGATCACCGAGACCGTGCACGGCGGCGCGTTTCTCTATACCAACCGGGATTCGTTGTCGCTGGGCGTGATCGGTCAAGTGTCGTCCTTGGTAGAGCAACGCAAGCGGCCTTACGAGCTGCTGGAGCGGTTCAAGGCCCATCCGGCGGTGGCGCCACTGGTACGCGGCGCCAAGCTGCGGGAGTATTCGGCCCATTTGATTCCGGAAAGCGGTTGGACCATGAAGCCGACTCTGTACACCGATGGCATGTTGGTGGCCGGCGATGCGGCCGGTTTCTGCCTGGCGGCCGGGCTGTATCTGGAGGGGATGAACTACGCCATGCAATCGGGTCTGGCGGCGGCGGAAACCGCTGTCGAAGCTTGTCGCCAGAACCGTTTTTCCGCCCGTGCCTTGAGCGCCTACCGGAAAAACTTGAAGCGGCGCAACGTCTCCACCGACTTTCGGGCCTACCGGCACGCGCCGGCCTTCGTCAACAGCGCCCGCTTGCAAAACCTCTATCCCGAAGTCATTGCTCACGGCATGGAGCAACTGTTCCGGGTGGACGGCGGCCCCAAGCGGAAAATTCTGCCGCTGGCCCGCCGCCTGGTGCGCCAGTTTCAAATCAAGCCGGGCGATCTGTTACGGGACGGCTACCACCTGGCGAGGGCTTATCTATGGTGATGACTACCCACGAAGAGAAGATGCGCACGGTGCGCTTTCGGGTGGCGGCGACCCCTCACATCGTTGTCGACTCGTCGGTCTGCCGCGCCGGCTGCACGCTGCACGCCTGCGTTTACGTTTGCCCCGCCAATCTGTTCGTGCCACTGGACGATGGCGGCATCCTGTTCAACTACGAACAGTGTTTCGAGTGCGGCACTTGCTATGTCGCCTGCAACCAGGAAGGGGCCATCCGCTGGTCCTACCCGGACGGCGGTTACGGGGTCACGTTCCGGGAATCCTGAGCAGCCTGGACCTATCGAGCGGAGCGCGCCATGCACATTGCCGTTTGCCTCAAATACGTTCCCGACCCGAGCACGGTCGAAGTGGATCCACTGACCGGCGCGATCGACGAAGGCCGCATGTTGTATATGATCAACCCGGCCGACGAAAGCGCCTTGGAGCTGGCGCTGCGGTTGCGGCCGCCGCACGGAGCCGTGACCGTCCTCAGCGTCGGTCCGGCCGAGGCGGATGCGCTGTTGCGGGACGCGCTGGCGGCGGGCGCCGACCGCGCCGCTCGGGTGTGGGATGCCGCGCTCGGCCCGATCAAGCCGGCGATCACCAGCATCCTGCTGGCGGCCGCGCTGCGGGTGGTCGGCTTGCCGGACCTGGTGCTGTGCGGCGGGCACAGCGCGGATCGCGGTTCTGGCACGGTCCCCGCCTTGCTGGCTGAACATCTCGATTGGCCGGCGCTCACCGACGTGACGCAGTTCGAAATCGATGCGGGACAGGCACTGGTCCAGCGCCGGCTGGCGCGCGGGGCTCGCGCCGAAAGCGAGGTTCGGTTACCGGCCGTTCTCGGCTTGGATGTAGACGGGATCCGGTTGCGCCAAGCCAGTCTGCCCAGCCTGATGCGGGCCAAGCATGCGCCGATTCCGCTGTACGGGCTGGACGCTTTGGATTTATCGCCCCAAGACTTACGCTTTCCGGCGATGACCCTGCACGAGATCATGCCGCCGCGCCCGCGCGCGCGGGTTCTGTTCGCACCCGATTCCGCCGGCTCGGTCGAAGAGCGGATCGGCCAGATCCTGTCCGCCGGCATAGCCGGCAAATCGGGCAAAATTCTGGAGGGCGGCACGGTGGAACAGCAAGCCGACGCCATCGTGCAGTTTCTGCTCGAACACGGTTTTCTGGAACGGCGGATCGAATCATGAAGCGACTGGCCGAACTGACTTGGCCGGAAGTGGCCGAGGCGGTGGCTGCCGGTGCGACCACGGTGATCTTGCCGCTGGGCGCCACCGAACAGCACGGTCCCCATCTGCCGCTCGGCACCGATACCGTGCGCGCGGTGGCGCTGGCCGAGCGGCTGGCCGAGCGTTTGCCGGTACTGGTAGCGCCCGTCTTGCCCGTCGGCTGTTCCGACGAGCACGGCGGTTTTGCCGGTCTGTTGAGCTTGGACGCCGAGACGCTGGCGGCGGTGATCGCGGATTGCGCGCACCGCATGGCCGGCTGGGGTGTGCGACGCTTGGTGGTGCTGTCCGCGCATGGCGGTAACGGCCGGGCGCTGGTGCTGGCGGCAGCGCGGTTGCGGCGGGAATTGCCCGAGCTAGCGTTATGGATTCCCGATGCCGCGACCGTCTGCGGCGAGGCCGTGCGGACCATCGCGGCGCTCGACGGTATCCCGTTCACCGCCGTGGGTCTGCATGCGGGCGAAGGCGAAACCTCGGAGCTGCTGCGGTTGTGTCCGGAGCAGGTGCGCATGGATCGGGCGGCGCCGGACTATACCGGCGATATGGAGGAGGGACTGGCTCGACTGGTCGCGGCTGGCACGCGGGCGCTGGCTGCCAGCGGCGTGGTGGGCGATCCGCGGCCGGCGGAGGCGGACCGGGGGGAGCGTTATCTAGCGGCGCAAGCCGCGTGCTACGAGGCGGCGCTGGCTGCGCTGTTGACCGCCGAGCCGGCGGCCCGTGCTGCGAGCGCCGACCCATGATGCCGACGATCCAGGCCGCGACTTTTGAGCAGTTCCGCGATCCCGACGGCGATGCAGCGGCGGCGGCGGATTTGCCGGCGCCGCAGCCTGCACGCTACGCTTTGCAGCCGGGTCTATCGGTCCGCATTGATGCGCGGGGCGGTGTCTTGCTTTGTCTGCGGCCGTTGTGGGCGTTGCGTTTGAACCAGCGGGCGACGGTGTTGCTCGCTGCCTTGCAGCAACCACGCAGCGTTGCCGAACTCGCGAAGGCCGGTTCCGACCCGGTGCCAGCCGATATCACCGCCTTTTTGGATGGATTGTGGCGTCGCCGGTTGCTGGTTTGGTATCCGCCAATTCCCGTGTTCTGGCCCAAGATATCGATCATCGTGCCGGCGCGCGGCCGCCCGGCGGCAACCCGCTGCTGCGTGCAATCCCTGCTGGCGCTGGACTATCCCGCCGACCATCGCGAGATCATCGTGGTGGACGATGCCTCGACGCCACCGCTGGCGCCGGTGCTGCGTGACTTGCCGGTTACCCTGCTGCGCCAAGAACGCAACATCGGTCAATCTGCCGCGCGCAACCTCGCGGCGGCGGTAGCGACCGGAACGGTACTGGCGTTTACCGACAACGACTGTGTGGCGGAGCCGGACTGGCTGCGCGCACTCGTCCCCTATTTTGCGGATCCGGAGATTGCCATCGTCGGCGGCCGGGTCGTCGCGCCGGCCGCCCGGGGCGCGGTCGCGGCGTTTGAGGCGGTACGTTCGCCGCTGGACATGGGGGTGATCGCGGTGGAAGTGACCCCGGCGGCGGCCGTGTCTTATCTGCCGACCTGCAATCTGCTGGTGCGACGCGATGCGATGCGGGATCAAGGCGGCTTCGACGCGACCTTGCGAGTGGGCGAGGACGTGGATTTTATCTGGCGTGTCCTGCGCGCCGGCTCGCGTGCCCGGTATGTGCCAGAGGGCCGGATCGTGCACGATCATCGGGTGCGATGGGGCGATTGGTTGAATCGCCGCGCCGATTACGGCTCTTCCGAAGCAATCTTGCAGCAGCGCCACCCGGAAAGCCGGCGCCTGATGCCGATGCCGGCCGTCGATCTGCTGGCGCTGACGGTGGTCGCCCTGGTGCCTTGGCTCGAGGCGGCGGCGTTGTGGCCGGGGGTAGCGGCGGTCGCCCTGTTCGGTGCGGAACTGCTCGGAAAGCGGCGCAAGCTGCGACGGCTGGCGGTCGAGCTATCGGTCGGACGCATCGCCATCGCGCTAGGCCGAGAGCATGCGGCGGCGCTTTACCACCTGAGCGCCAACGCGGTCCGCTATTACGGTTTCCCACTGCTGGCCGTCGGGCTGGTGTGGCCCGGTTTGCTGGTGGCGGTGGTCCCGCTGCTGGCGGTCGCGCCGCTGACGGATTACCGCCGCCTGCAACCCCGGCTATCGTGGCCGGCGTTCGTCGGCTTGTACTGGCTGGAGCTAGCCGCTTACCAGCTCGGAATCTGGCGCGGTTGCTGGCGGTGGCGCACCTTGCGTCCGCTGCTGCCGCGTCTGTGCTGGCGGCGCTGATGCCGGGGAGGCGATGCAATCCATCGTGATTCGAGCCCCGCGACCGGCTGACGGCGCCACCTTCTTACCTCTGCGATTAATCAACCCCAAGGAGATCACTGCCATGTATATTCCTGTCGAACAACGCCCGGCGATGCCTGCTCAACCGCTTCCGCCCACGGCGGCCATTCCTGTCCCGCCGACCGAAAACGTCGCCGCTCGGCGGATCGAACCAGCGGTTGAACCGCCTCGGATCACCGAAGAATTGCTGATCGAAGAGGTCAGCATCGATGGGATGTGCGGCGTCTACTGACGCGACACAAGCATACCTCGCCCACCGGCGAAAAACGGCGGTGGTGCGATTGTGGCCGAAACCTGAAACCGATCCCGTCCGGTTCGTGTGGAGCCGGACGGTTGCGTTGCCCTGTCGGGCATTGCCCGCGGCGTGCGGCCGAACCAAGCGTGGAGAATACAGTACGATGGGTAAACTGGAAGGTAAGGTCGCGCTGATTACCGGGGCGGGACGCGGTCAGGGTCGGGCGCACGCCGTGCTGATGGCCCGTGAGGGGGCCGACATCGCGGCGCTGGACATTTGCCGCGATCTCCCTTACCCGCGCTATTCGCTGGCGGGTCGCAGCGATCTGGAAGAAACGGCCAGCCAAGTACGCGCACTCGGCCGCCGAGCCTTGGAGCTGGTCACCGACGTGCGCGACAGTGCGGCGATGGCTGCCGCCGTCGCCGAAACGGTCGCCGCGTTCGGGCACATCGATATTCTGGTCTGCAATGCCGGCATCGCCGATATGGCCTTGACCTGGGACATCACCGAGGAATGGTGGGACATCATGCTCGACGTTAACCTCAAGGGTTACTGGCTGGCGGTGAAATACGTGGTGCCGCAGATGCTGGCACAAGGGACCGGCGGCAGCATCGTCATGACCTCCTCGGTCGCCGGTTTGCGCGGGGAGCCGGGAATGGCGCACTACTGCGCCTCGAAATGGGGGGTGATCGGTTTGGCCCACGCGCTGGCGCAGGAGCTGGCGCCGCATCGCATCACCGTCAATACGCTGCATCCCACCGCCGTCAACACCGACATCATTCCCGGCATGGCGCAGGCCGCCGATATGGCCACCGAGGATCTGATCGAGTTCATCCGCCACGGCAACGCTTTGCCGGTCAAGCTGATCGAAGCGGAAGATGTCGCCAACGCCGCGCTCTGGCTGGTTTCCGACGAGGCGCGCTACGTGACTGGACAAAAACTCTCCATCGACGCTGGGAGAATGCTGAAATGAACGCGACTGTCGAATTGGCCTGCTACCGGTTGGCTCCGAATGTGGCAATCAGACCGGAACGCTTCGGTGGTCTGGTGTACCGCTACGACAACCGCCGCCTCTATTTCCTGCAGTCCCATCAATTGGTCGATCTGGTGAACCATTTGGACGGACACCGTTCGTTACGAGACGTTCTCGACGAGTTTCTGCAGCTGCGGGATTTACCCAGCACAGCCCACGAGATGCTGGTCGCGGCGATCGCTCGGCTGGCGGGATTGGGTATTTTGACGGACTGTGCGGCAACCCCTCTCTCGCAAGTATGCGAAGGATAAAGGGGAGGGCATTGCAAAGCATGCCTTTCGAGTCGTCGGATGAACCATCCACAGTCTCGCCTGGTGGATTTTCGCGTCGGTCGCGCGGGTGAGTGTCGCGTTGCTGGCTTACGGCGCCGGGTACTCGCGCGGCTGAATGCCGTGCTTGCGTAGTTTGCGATACAGCGTGTTGCGGCTGACGCCCAGCCCAGACGCAGTATTGGTGATATGCCAGCCGTGGCGATCCAGTTCGCGCAACAAGGCATCCCGCTCGGCTTGCCCGAGACTGGCGCCGGCGTCCCGCGCCGGGCCGCGCGATGTCAGGCCAGAGATTTCCGTCGGTAAATCCTCGATCCGGATGGTTTGGTCTTCACAAAGCGCTACGGCGGTGCGCAGCACGTTGCGCAGTTGACGGATATTGCCCGGCCACGCATAGGCGTCGAGCGCCGCGAACGCGTCTTCGGTGATGCGTATGCTCGCGCCGTCGCTTTCGGTCGCCAGCAGCCTGCGGATCAGCAATCGGCGGTCGCAGCGTTCGCGCAAGGCGGCCAGCGTCAGCTCCAGGCCGTTCAGGCGATAGTAAAGGTCTTCGCGAAACGCTCCGGCCGCGACGCGCTCGCGCAGGTTGCGGTGAGTGGCGCTGATCAAATGCAGATCCACGGGCACCGGAATATCGCTGCCGAGCGGTAGCACTTCCTTGTCTTCCAGCACGCGTAGCAATCGCGATTGCAAGGGCAACGGCATGTCGCCGATTTCGTCCAGGAACAAGGTGCCACCGTTCGCCTGCTGGATCTTGCCACGACGACCTTCCTGGCGAGCACCGGTGAATGCCCCGTATTTGTAGCCGAACAACTCACTTTCGATCAGGTTTTCCGGGATGGCCGCGCAGTTCACGGCGATGAACGGTTTACCGGATCGCGCGCTGGCATCGTGAATGGCCTTGGTGAACAGTTCCTTGCCGGTGCCAGTTTCGCCCGTCAAGAGAATGTTGACGCCTTTGTTCATAACCCGTCGGGCGCAACGGGCGTTGTAAGCCATCGTCGGGTCCGCTTCGGACAGCGCCTCCAGACTCCACGACGCCAACGGCAAGGGTTTGATTTCGATGGTTCGGGGGACGGGGCAGCGAACGGGTCGTCGTTCGGTGCGATGCAACAGGGAAAAAAACCGATTTCCCGCTTCGTCTCGAAGTGGCCACGGCGTTTCGGGTCGAGCGCGGTCGTATCCCAACAGAGCATCCAAACCGGCGGTGAACAGCGAGTGGATCGGTTGGCCAATGATTTCGGAGCGGGGCCGCTGGAGCTGGTCCGCTGCGCTCTGGTTGGTGGCTAGGATGCGGCCGTCCTCGTCGAACGCCAACAATCCTTCGCTGCTCCGGCCGATGAATTCGGTCCGCTGGTGAAAACGGAGCACCCGTTGTTCGCGAAATGCTTTCAAAAAGCAGCCGTGTTCGATCATCCTGGTGCTCAGGGCGGCCAAGGCGAGCGTATGGAGCTGGCTTTGCTTGGAATCTTGCGAGTTGACTGAAGAGATATCCAGAACGGCGACAAGCTGGCCGTGGGGATCGAAAATCGGCGATGCGGAACAGGTGAGCTTGGCGTGTTGGCTGCGGAAATGTTCGTCGCCGTGAACAGTCAAGGCTTTTCGCTCGATCAGGACAGTGCCGATTCCGTTGGTCCCTTCGTTTGCTTCATCCCAAACGGCACCCAACCACAGGCCGGATTTCTCGAAAAGCGTGCTCAAGCTGATATCGCCGATCCAGTTTACGATCACGCCGTCGGCATCGGTCAAAATGACCGCAAAACCGGAGCCGGCGATCCGCTGATAGAGGTTGCTCGCTTCGAGCTGGGCGATTTCCAGAAACTCGTCCAAACGTTCCTGGTGCTCGCGCAGGTGAGGGGATTCGAGCACTTGAGTTTGGTGGGAACGACCGGGATCGAGGCGGTGTTGCTCGACGCAACGGAGCCAGGAACGGACGATGCTGGTTTCCAGGGAAGGGAGGGGTCCGTTGCCCTGCACGACGGAAAATATTTGCTCCGCGTGCGCAGCTGTCTTTTCGAACATAGCTCCTCCTCTTGCATTGAGAGCCTATCCGAATAAACCCCCTGCGATATTTTGCGATATTTAGGGCCCTAGATAAGGCTTAACGTATCCCTTGAAATGTTATGTTTTCTATAACATTTACTTTCATCTAGATTGGATAGTCTATAAAGACCCCCTTTGTCAAGGCAAAAAATAAATTTATAACAAGCGGATAGAACGGCACTGGCCGTGCCTGCTGTTTGATGCCGCTTGTTGGCGCGAGGTCGTTGTAAGAGGCGGATTGGCAATAGTGTTGCGCATGGGAGCGACGTTGCCATACTCCGAGCAGTGAGCGGCATGTTTTCCCTGGAAAGGCCAGAAGGCGTGCGCTTCCTGATCCGTTCCCGACTGTTAAAGAAATTTGTAATAGCTGAATTCACCGGCCTGGTGCGGTTTGCCGCGATAAGTTCGGTGGAATGATGGGCTAGGGGGCAGATAGGATTCGAAGTCCCTGCGGTGTCTTGATGTGCGCAACCAAATGCGCTGATGCGCCAGGCACTGCTGGTAATACGGAAACCGGAGCATCAAGATCAAGTGATGAAAGCAACCGAGAGACACGGTTTGGAGTTGGATGAATGATCTCGAGCTTGGTCAGAGCAAGCCCACTATCTTCAAGCTTGGTCGCGGGGTGAACATCGGTATGCCATTCGATGAGCGCGGGAGCTACCCCGTCGAGTGGAACTGAACCGTCAGCAGGGATGGTAATGAGCCAGTCGAGCGCACCACGACTCATGGGTTCAATATTCCCAAGTGGTTCGGAAGATGCGGTAACAGCAGCATGGATATCAGGGGTACGCACAACCCATGTGGACAGAGAAGGCGACGAGTGGGGTATGAGACTGTCAAGGGCGAACCACCGAGGCCGCGATGGCGACGGGACGGCTCGATTCGGCGCGATGATCTCAAGAAACATGGTATCACCGAGGCGCAGCAGCAGATTGTGGGTTGCCATGCGCGGGTGTTCGCCGCCGATTTGCGGAGAAACCCCAAGGTTCTCGAAAACGAAGGCGGCGCCGGCTTCCAGTGAGAATGCGGTAACCGTGATGTGATCGAGGAATGAACGCGACACCCTAAGCCCCTCAACAAGCGGATGGAACGGCGCTGGCCGTGCCTGCCGTTTTGCGCCGCCCGTTTCACGCCACTTGTTGGCGCGAGGTCGTTATAAGGACTCGTTTAGAAATAACCCGGTCAAGTTTTACCACTGGTTGTGGGAGAAATGGTGTAATTCCATTCCCCATGAAAGCGATCTTTCTGAAGCTGGATATGCGCCATCTGATCGTCACTGATCTTGATCCCGGTCGGATAGGCGTGCTGATCCAAGCCGGCTTGCACGGTCAAGCCGGTGCGGGTGTGGGTGGCCCCGA
>Ga0209607_1000388_pt1 | contig 39674 bp, 35 predicted proteins | sample AD_UKC117_MetaG_FD_184413 | JGI IMG/M metagenome (GOLD analysis project Ga0209607, IMG submission 184413) | Active sludge microbial communities of municipal wastewater-treating anaerobic digesters from Hong Kong - AD_UKC117_MetaG (SPAdes)... | ecosystem: Engineered > Bioreactor > Anaerobic >... | reverse complement strand
TCATCCCCGAACCGACCTATCTGCCCGACGGCAGCGCCCTGCACACCTGGCGCGACGGCGTCCACGACGACTTTTTCGTCTGGGACACCCGCGTGACGTACCTGTTCGACGCCGCCGGGACCGGCGATTTTGTGGTGATGTGGCCGACCGCGCCCGGCAGCAGCCTGTTCAGCGTGCAAGGCGCTTATTTGCGGCAGGACGGCTCCATCCTGCCCGCCAGCCTGACGTTTGACCATGCAGACGGCCGTCAGGTCCGCCTCTGGGGCCAGGGCGAAGGGGCCGCCGCCGCCGAAATCGCCCCGCAGCCCGGCGACGCCTTCCAGCCCGCCAGCTTCTACCTGGACGAGGACAACGCCATCAACAGCGCCCCCGGCCCGGTCCTCACCTTCGACGACAGCGGCCAACTTTACTACGAGTGGCGGCCGCTGCCCGACGGCGCGTACTTCCTCGGCTTCCAGGCCACCAACGCCGCCGGCGCCGTGGCCAGTAACTTCCGCGATGTGACCATCGCCAACAGCGACTTGCAGCCCGGCCTGACCGCCTACCTGGACCCCTACCTCGGCTTCCAATTCCTCCACCCCGACGCTTGGTACACGCCTGTCTACACCGACACGCTACTCTACACCAGCGACCGCAGCGGCCAGACCCAGATGCAAGTCACCATCTACCCGCATTTAGAGCCGGGCGTCAATCCGCTGGCCCTAAAAAACCAGACCCTAAGCCAGTTTGGCCCGGTGGACGTGCTGTTCGCCGATGAATTAACGGTGGCCAACGTGGGCGGCAACCGCGTGGCCTATGGCTACACCCGACCGGATGGTGAAGCGCGTACCGGCATCTTTTTCACGTTTGTCAAAGACGGCCGTGGCTACGTGGTCGATGTGGACGGCCCGCAAGCCGCCGAAGCGCAAACCATCGCCGCCGTGCAGGCCATCAGCGACAGTTGGCGCTTCACCAACCAGGGCGCGGGTTTGAAGCCCGGCAACTGGGCGCAGATGAATTTGGCCGCCTTCTCGGTGGCCCATCCGGCCGATTTTGCCTATCAGCAGCAGGGGGATTGGCAGCGTTTTGTGGCCGACGGCCGTACCTTTGTGGCCCTGCGCGTGACGGAGGAGACACGGCCGTCGGCCGAAGTGGTGGCGGCGCTGGTGCGCGACGCCGGGGCGGGCGTGGCCGATTTTCAGGCCGGGCAGCCCTTCGCCTTTGCGCTGGGGGATGAGGTGTGGGAGCGGGTGGACGTGGAGTATACGGCCGTGGACGGCACGGAAATCTGGGGCTTTATCATGGTGCGGCTGGCCGAGGGGCAGGAAATCGTGGCCTGGGCCGAAGCGCCGGCGGCTGCCTACAACCAGCTCGAATCGCCGGTCTTCCTCACCCTCATCGCCGACATGCGCCTCGCCGCGCCCTGACCCGCTGCCCGTTATTCGCCGCGAAACGTGCGCCGCGTGACCACCGACGACAAGACAATCGAGGTTGAGGTCGGGCCATAGCGGCTCAACTGTTTGAGCACTTCCTCCAGTTCCTCCACGGATGCGGCGTGGGCCTTGATGATGAAGCAGTCGTCGCCGGTGACGCGGTGGCATTCTTCAACGGCCGTCATCGCCCGAATCACATCGTCCACCTTGCTGGTGGCATAAGACGGCACCGACAGGCGAATGAAAGCCATGATCGGCAGGCCGATTCGTCCCATGTTCACGCAGGCGTGATAGCCGGTGATCACGCCCATCTCTTCCAACCGCCGCACCCGCTCTGCGGCCGTTGGCTGGGACAAGTTCACCCGGCGGGCAATCTCGCTAAAAGACAGGCGTGCGTCTGCCTGCAGCTCTTCCAGAATATGCCAATCAATCTCGTCCAGCTCCCTTTTAATTTGATAATTCATTTGCCTGATTTCCTTATAAAAGCAAGATTCGGGTCGAAAAATCCGATGAATTGATATTTAATTTAAGCAGATCATCTGGCAAAATCAAGCCTGTATCTGGCAGAAATCGGCCCACTCTCCCCATCTTCTCCCCTGGCATCTGCCTCACTTTTTATTGACGGAGTGACGAAATGACGAAACAAAAAACGACAATTGGCCTGGCCTTGTTGGCCATGTATATCATTTGGGGTTCGACCTATCTGGGTATTCGCATCGCCATCGCTTCTATCCCGCCGCTGCTCATGACTTCGACACGGCTGCTCTTGGCCGGCAGCCTGCTGTTCTTGTTTTTGGTGATCCGGCGGCAGGCGCTGCCATCCCGGCGGCAGTGGCGCAATGCCCTGATTGTAGGCGGCCTGATGTTGGGCGGCGGTCTGGGGGGGACCACATTTGCCGAGCAGTGGGTGGAATCGGGGCTGGCGGCCGTTTTGGTGGCGACCGTGCCGCTGTGGGCGACGTTGATGGTGGGCGTCAGTGAAAAGTGGCCGTCGCGGCAAGAGTGGCTGGGTATTCTGGTTGGATTGGTGGGCGTGGTTTTGCTCAACGCGGAAGACAATCTGCGGGCTAATCCGCTGGGGGCCGTCTTGCTGCTGGCCGCGCCGATTAGCTGGGCGTTTGGCTCTATGCTCAGCCGCCGGCTGGACATCGCCAAGGGGTCGATGGGCTTCGCCAGCGAGATGTTGATGGGCAGTGCGGTCTTGTTGGTGCTGGCGCTGGTACGCGGGGAGCGGTTAACGGCCGTGCCCACCACCCAATCCATCGTCGCCTGGCTCTATCTGGCCATCTTCGGCTCGCTGATCGCCTTCAGCGCCTACATGTATTTGCTGCAAACGGTCAACGTCACCCTGGCGACCAGCTACGCTTACGTCAATCCGGTGGTGGCGGTGCTGTTGGGGGTGCTGGTGGCCGGGGAAACGATTTCCGGCCTGGGGATGGTGGCTATCGCCATCATTTTGAGCGCGGTGGTGGTGATTACGTTGGCCCAGCGACGGCCGTCGGCCAAAACCGACACCAGGGAGAGGGAAGAGATACGGCCGTTGCCCGAACCGCTAAAAGGGGAACAGTAGGAACATCTGCCACCATACCGGGAAATATCACTGCGGCCACATAAAAAAGATTGGACCAATCTGGGAGATTGGTCCAATCTACGCTAGGCGTATGCTGCTTCCGGCTCGTTTGCGTCGACCACGTCAAATGTCAGGTCGCCATTTTCGGCGTCCACGACCACGTGATCGCCGTCGCGGATTTCGTTCTGGATGAGCTTTAGGGCCAGCGGATCGACAATCCGTTTTTGCAGCACGCGCTTTAACGGCCGTGCCCCATACACCGGATCATACCCTTCCTCAATCAGCAAATCGGCCGCTTTGTCCGTCAGAGCGATGGTGACGTGGCGCTTCGCCAGCAGGTCGCGCACGTGGTCCAACTGAATGTCGGCGATGGCCCGCAGTTGGTCCTTTTCCAGCCGGTGGAACAGCACAATCTCGTCCACGCGGTTCAAAAATTCCGGGCGGAAGTGATTGCGCAGCGCGCCCATCACCCGCTCCGCCATCACTGCTTCGTCGCTGGCGTCCAGGATGTACTGGCTGCCCACGTTGCTGGTCATGATGATGACCGTGTTGCGGAAATCGACCGTGCGACCCTGGCCGTCGGTCAGACGGCCGTCATCCAGCACCTGCAAGAAGACGTTAAACACTTCCGGGTGGGCCTTCTCGATTTCATCGAACAGGACGACGGAATACGGCCGTCTCCGCACCGCTTCCGTCAACTGCCCGCCTTCGTCGTAGCCCACATAGCCAGGCGGCGCGCCAATCAGCCGGGCGACGGTGTGCCGCTCCTGGTACTCGCTCATGTCGATGCGCACCATGCTGCTCTCGTCGTCAAACAAGAATTCGGCCAGCGCCCGCGCCAGTTCCGTCTTGCCCACGCCGGTCGGCCCCAGGAAGATGAAGCTGCCGATGGGCCGGTTGGGGTCTTGCAGGCCGGATCGGCTGCGGCGCACGGCCGCCGCCACCGCCTGAATCGCCTCGTCCTGACCCACGACGCGCGTGTGCAGCCGGTCTTCCATGTAGACCAGCTTCTCCATCTCGCCCTCCATCAACCGCGTGGCCGGGATGCCGGTCCACTTGGCGACGATGTGGGCGATGTCTTCGGCGTCGACTTCCTCTTTGAGCAGCGCGCCGCCCTGCTGCAGTTCGTTCAGCCGGGTGCTGGCGTTGGTGAGGGATTGCTCCAGGGTGTGAAGACGGCCGTATTGCAATTCCGCCGCCTTTTGGTAATCCATCTCCCGCTGCGCCTGTTCAATCTGCACCCGCGCCTGGTCCATCTCTTCTTTGATGGTTTGCACCTGGACGATGGCCTCTTTTTCCGCCTGCCAGCGGGTGGCCAGGGCATTGCTCTGCTCTTTCAGGTTCGCCAGCTCTTCTTCCAGCTTCGCCAGCCGCTCCTTGCTGGCTTTGTCCTTCTCTTTTTTCAGCGCCTCGCGCTCGATCTCCAACTGCATGATGTCGCGGTCTACTTCGTCCAGCGCCTGCGGCTTGCTGTCGATGGCCATACGCAGGCGGCTGGCGGCTTCGTCCACCAGGTCAATCGCCTTATCCGGCAGGAAGCGGTCGGCGATGTAGCGATGGCTCAACGTGGCGGCGGCAATCACCGCGCCATCAGTGATGCGCACGCCGTGATGCACCTCGTAGCGCTCTTTCAGGCCGCGCAAAATCGAAATCGTGTCCTCTACCGACGGCTCGCCTACGAAGACGGGCTGGAAACGCCGCTCCAGCGCCGCGTCTTTTTCGATGTGTTTGCGGTATTCGTCCAGCGTCGTCGCGCCGATGGCGTGCAGTTCGCCGCGCGCCAGCATCGGCTTGAGCATGTTGCTGGCGTCCATGCTGCCTTCGGCTGCGCCCGCGCCGACCAGGGTGTGCATCTCGTCGATGAACAGAATGATTTGCCCTTCGGCCTCCTGAATTTCTTTCAGGACAGCTTTGAGCCGCTCTTCAAATTCGCCGCGATACTTGGCCCCGGCAACCAGCGCGCCCAGGTCCAGAGCGACCAACCGCTTGTCTTTCAGACCCAGCGGCACGTCGCCGCGCACGATGCGCTGCGCCAGCCCTTCGGCGATGGCCGTCTTGCCCACGCCCGGCTCGCCGATGAGCACGGGGTTGTTCTTGGTGCGGCGGCTCAGAATCTGGATGACGCGGCGAATTTCCTCGTCGCGGCCAATGACCGGGTCGAGTTTGCCTTTGCGCGCTTCCTGGGTGAGATCACGGCCGTATTTGGCCAACGCCTCGTACTGCGCTTCCGGATTCTGGCTGGTCACCCGCTGCGAGCCGCGCACGGCGGCCAGCGCCTGCATGATGCTGTTATAGTCCACGCCATGCCGCGCCAGCAGCTCGCGGATGCGGCGCGGCGCTTTAGGTTGGGCCATGGCCATCAATAAATGTTCGGTCGAGGTGTAATCGTCCTTCATGCTGGCGGCGATGTCCTGCGCCTCGTCCAGCACAGCCTGGAAGTCGCGGCTCATGCCCACCTGCACGGAGGAGCCGGTGGCCCGGGGCATCTGGTTCATCGCCTGGTCTACTGCTTGCCCCAGCATCGCCGGGTCTACGCCGATACGCTTGAGGACGGCCGGCACGACGCCGCCTTCCTGAGCGATGAGCACGCTCAGCAAATGTTCCGGCTCGATGGCCGGATGATTGTGTTCTTGCGCCAGGTTCTGCGCCGCGTAGATGGCTTCCTGGCCTTTTTGGGTGAATTTGTCAATTCTCATAGTTTTCAACCTGTCTTTCTCATTTTGTGGCTATTTGCACACCTGTATTGTGCCTTTTTTGCGTCAGAAATGGGTTAGAAGGGCGTAAGAGGGAGGTTGGCGATTTGGGATTTGGAATTTACGATTTGCGATTGGCGATTGGCGATTGGCGATTGGCGATTGGTTAATCTCTAATCTCCAGTCTCCAGTCCCCAGTCTCCAGTCCCCCTCACGGCCGTAAGAAATCTGTAAGCAACGCCACAGGGTTTTGTAACAAGTTACCTCTAATCTCTGAAGTGAACGAACCATTGAATAAAAAGGAGTTGTACCATGAAGAAATTGTTTGTCCTGTTGATAGCTCTGGGGCTTTTAGGCATTTTGGCTGCTTGTAATGGGGGCGCGGGCGGGGAAACGGCCGTGTCCTCTGAGCCGATGGCCGAAACCATGACGGACCAGTCGGACGAAGCGATGGCCAACGAAGCGATGGCCGACGAAGCGATGGCCGAGGAGCCAATGGCCGACCATAACGACAATATGGCGATGGAAGAACCGACGATGGAGACGATGGAGGGGGAAACGGCCGTTTCCAATATGGACAACATGGCGATGATGGATCAGCCCGCCTGGCAAACCATCGCCCTGACCGACGCCCGAAGCGGGGAAAGCTTTACCCTGGCCGACTTTGCCGGCAAAACTGTGTTCGTCGAGCCGATGGCTACCTGGTGCACCAACTGCCGCCAGCAGTTGAATAACGTCGCCCAAATTCGGGAGCAGTTCGGCGACGACGTGGTCTTCATCGGCCTCAGCCTGGAAACCAATCTCAGCAGCGAAGAGCTGGCCCGCTACGCGGCCGATCAAGGCTTCGATTGGCGCTTCGCCGTCATGACGCCCGACATGCTGCAAGCCCTGGCCGATACATTCGGCCGGACCATCACCAACGCGCCGTCCACGCCCCACTTCATCATCCGCGCCGACAGCACGCACACAGACCTGGCGACGGGTATTGATTCCCCCGACCAGTTGGTGCAGCTTATTCAGGGCGCGCAAAGCTAACAGAATTTATCTTGCGTGAAGCGTGATGCGTGATTCGTGAGCAAGTTTCACGAATCACGCATCACGCTTCGCAAAATCCCCCTCTGCTCCTATGAACGAACTTCTCGAAGCATTTATTCTGGGCAACAGTGCCATTTTGACCAACGTCTGCATTTTGCCGCTTTATCCGGGGCTGATTGCCTTTATGGCCGGCACGGCAGCCAATGAAGGCGCGCAAAGAGCCACCCGGTGGCTGGGCCTGCTGGTTTTGCTGGGTGTTTTAAGCCTGATGCTGGTGGTCGGGGCGATGTTGTACGTCTTGCAGCAATCGTTTGGCGCGGTGTTGCCGGTGCTGCTGCCTATCATTTATACGGCCGTTATCCTGCTCGGCTTGTTCATGCTTTTAGGCCGCAATCCTTTCCGGCGGCTGACAAGCATGCAAGCGCCGGTGTTGCGCAATCCGTATGCCGCCGCCTTTGTCTACGGCCTTTTGCTCGGCCCGATGACCCTGCCGTGCGCCGGCCCCATCATCCTCAGCGCCTTTTTACTGGGCGCGGGCAGCTTTGCCGGGCTGGCGGATGGGCTGCTTTACTTTTTCGCTTTTGGTCTGGGGTTTGGCTGGCCGCTGGTGATTTTGCCCTTCCTGGCCATGCCCTTGCAGCGCCGTTTTACACGCTGGACGACCCAAAATTACACCCTGCTCACGCGCGTGTCGGGCGTTTTGCTGGTGGGCATTGGCCTGCTGGGGATTTATGCGGATTTGCTGCCTAACCTGCTATGAGGGACTGGTTTATACGTCCCAGGGGGCCAGGCCAGTGTGGCTGACGCCAAACAGAGAGGCGCGGATGGGTTGGGCCAGGTCTGGCAGGTGGTCGGCGGCAGCGGCCAACAGGCCAAAACAGCCGGTGAGCATCATGTCGCCAAAGGGGGTGGCGAAATACGGCCGTAACGCCGACCCCACCAGCAAACTGCGCCGCGGCCCGGTGACGGCCACCCCAAAATCATCCTTTGGCAGCGGCAGTGGTTCGCGATAGGGGATGTACGCGCCATGGCCCTGGTCCTCGTAGATGGCTTCATGGCGCAGCGTGCCATCGGCCAGGCGCTGCAGCAGGTCGTCGAGTTTCGGGCGGTCGAGCAAGCCGGTATGATGCTCGAAGACCCCTTCGACGCCGGTCGAGCCCAGGCGAAAAGCCAGGGTATGCAGGTTGCCCACGTTGGCCACCAGAACGCGCGGGCGGGCGTGAACGGCCGTATCCAGGGTCGCGCCCAAAACAGCAGCCGGCGCGGTATCCATTACCACTAAAGGCGCATCCACCTGGCGCGCGGCCTGTATCACCGCCTGCAGCCGGGTCAGGCTGGCCGGCACATCCGCCGCCCGGTAAGCAAAGGCGCTGAGCCGGTTTTGGACTTGCAGGCGCTGGCGGATGTAATCGAAGCGAAACAATCGGTCGGAATAATCGGGCGGGGCCTGGCCATGATCAAACACGCCGACGGCAACGGCCGTTAAATCCGCCAGGGAAACGCCAAACTCAGCCAAAGCCCGGGCAATTTTCTCGAAATCAAAATCACGCAGAGACAGGCGCACGACTTCTGGCGGCAAAGCGGCCAATTCATCCTCGCTCAGCAAAGTGATGCCCATCTCGCGGATGACGTCCAGGTCATCGTTGAAAGAACGGGCGGCGGCGGGGGTGGCATAAACGGTGTAACCGGCGCGCAGGTGGGCCTCGGCGGCCCACTGGCTGGGACCGCCACCCATCGTCAAGCCGTCCAGGGCTACGGCCGTTCCCTGGCGCGTCGCCGCTTGCAGGCGGCGCAGCACCATCATGGTCGGCGAAGGGACGACCAGCTTGAAGCCGTTTTCTACATCCAGGCGCGAATCATATAAAAAGATGTCCTGAGTGCCGGTGCCAATGTCAACGCATAAAATTTTCATAGGCGGAATTTCAAGTCCAGGTTTGGATTTTGTTGGCGGGTATGATAAACGATTGGCAAACGACTCACAAGGGAACACGGACGAAGACAAGGCTCCCTATCGGAAAATGGCACAGCTTTCAGCGGCATAGTGGCAGCATTTTGAAAATTTACCAGTACCGTTGTACTATTAAAGTCGCCGTCGCCCCTGGGCGCAGCTCTTTGTAAACAGCAGCGAGTCAGGTCATCGCACCTTAACGCCTCAAGTCACAGGAAGGGCAACGTGGGCCAACCCGCAACCGGGCAACAGGATACCCACGCTCTGCGGAGCGTTTACACGGCAAACCTGCCGGCCATTCTTGCCCAACTCCAGATCAGCCTGGCTGTTTCCACCTACCAGGCGGGTAAAGTGATCCTTGTGCGCCAGGACAAGGGCACCATCAACACCCATTTCCGCAATTTCAACAAGCCAATGGGCATCGCCGCCGACCACAACCGGCTGACTATCGGCGGCAGCAACACGGTCTGGTACTATCGCAACATGACGGCCGTTGCCGCCAAGCTTGATCCCCCCGGCAAACACGACGCCTGCTACCTGCCGCGCCGTATCCACGTCACCGGCGACATCGACATCCACGAACTGGCCTGGAGCGACGATGACGTATTGTGGCTGGTCAACACCAAATTTTGCGCCCTCTGCACCCTCGACGACGACCACAGCTTTATCCCCCGCTGGCGGCCGCCATTTGTAACCGCCCTGGCGCCCGAAGACCGCTGTCACCTCAACGGCCTGGCCCTGGTCGATGGGCAGCCAAAGTACGTCACAGCGCTGGGGGAAACAGACACCCCTGGCGGCTGGCGCGCCAACAAAAAAGATGGCGGCATTTTGCTAGACGTGACCAACAGCCAGGTTTTGCTGCGCGGCCTGTCAATGCCCCATTCACCTCGCCTCTACAACGACCAACTGTGGCTGCTGGAATCCGGCGAGGGCAGCCTGGCCCGCGTCGATTTGTCCCAACAGAACTGGCAAACCGTCAGCAAGCTGCCCGGTTTTACGCGCGGCCTGGATTTTATCGGGCCGTTGGCCTTTATCGGCCTGTCACAGGTGCGCGAATCGGCTACGTTTAGCGGCATCCCGCTGGTCGATCGGCTGCAGGAACGCACCTGCGGCGTCTGGGTGGTGAACATCCAGACCGGCGAAACAGTGGCTTTTTTGCGTTTTGAGGCCGGGGTGCAAGAGATTTTTGCCGTGCAAATTTTGCGCCACACGCAGTTTCCCGAGATGCTGGAGTGGGGAGATTCGCAGCTGGCACATTCTTACGTACTGCCGGACGAGGCCCTGGTCGATGTGCCGGCACGCCTGAGGGAAGCCGAATGACGCTACAAACCCCACAAGACCTGACGATTGGAGAAAACAATATGCCCAACACAAACGAAACGGCCGTGTCCCCCTTCCTCCCCGACCGCTCCTGGCTGGCCAGTTGGCTGCTGCGCCAGGACGCACAGCTCATCTCCCGCTTCGCCTATTTCTACAAGCAAGTGCAAACCTGGCCGCGCCGCCTGCGACAAAAGCTGGCCTTTTCCCTGGCCGGCGCGGCGCTGCTGCTGGCGCTGAGCAGCACTCCTCAGGCCCAGGCGGATTCAATTTCGGTGTCTCCCGGCGCGGCGGGCATTGCCAATGGGGATGGCTGCTCGCTGGTGGAAGCCATCAGCAACGCCAACAACGACGCCTCAACCTACAGCGAATGCGCCGCCGGCAGCGGCCCAGACACCATTACCCTGGCGGGCAATACCTATGCCTACAGCACCGCCTATGGTAATTACGCCGCCAATTATGACGCCGCACTGCCTAACGTTACCAGTGACATCACCATCCAGGGCAACGGGGCCATCATCCAGGGGCCTGGCGATGGGACCATGCGTATCCTGACCGTGGCGCCTGGCGGCAGCCTCACCTTGAACGATGCCACAATCAGCGGCGGCGGCAACCTCAACGACGTCAACGCCTTGATCGCCGGTGGCGGCATTGGCAACTACGGCTCGCTGACGCTGAACGGCAGCACCATCAGCGGCAACGCGGCCTCGTTTGGCGGCGGCATTTACAATCTGGACGGGGCCGTGACCGTCCGTAACAGCGTGATCAGCGGCAACGCAGCGCAAACAGGCGGGGGAATCGAAAGTGTCACGTTTCTGGGGAATGCAGTCGTTACTATTGAAGTGAGCACCATCGACGGCAACAGCGCCACTCTTTCCGGCGGCGGCATTTATAACGTGAATGGGGAAGTCGCCATCAGTCACAGCACGATCAGCGGCAACAGCGCCGTAGAATTGGGCGGCGGCGTGTTTAATTATGGCGTGTATTATGGATACGGCCGTCTCGCCATCACCAACAGTACCATCAGTGGTAACACGGCCGACAACCGTGGCGGCGGCATTTACAGCTATGGCACAGACTTTGGGACGGCCGAAGCTACCTTGACCAACAGCACGGTCAGCGGCAACACGGCCGTTAACGGAGGTGGGATGATTAATAACGGCCGTTATGACGGCACGGCATCCATCACCTTACACCGCTCTATCGTCAGCGGTAATACGGCTCCTTCCGTTCCCAACGCCGGCCCCAACGTCTACCAGGACAGCGCCACCCTGAACGGCAACGACTATAATCTGCTCGGCGAGAATAATGATAGCGGCATAATCGGCGGCATAGATAACACCGGCGGCACGGACATTGTACCGGGTTCGGGTATCTTGATCGCTGATATTTTGGATACAGCCTTGGCGCAAAATGGCGTCAATCCGCATCCATACACCCACGCGCTGGTTAGCGGCAGCCCGGCCATCGACGCCGCGCCGTCGGCGGCCTGCCTGGCTGCGCCGGTCAACAACGTCGATCAGCGCGGCGCAGAGCGCAATGTGGATGGGAACAGCGCCGCATCTGGCAATGAATGTGACGTTGGGGCTTTTGAATATCTGTCAACGCAGACGCCAACGGCCGTTACCCTGCAAAGCGCCGCAGCGCGGCCGCCCAACGCCGCCGCGCCAGCCGCGGCCTTTGGTATTCTGGCCCTGCTCAGCGGCGCCTGGCTGCGACACAAAAAGAGGGGTAGGCGTGGGGCTTGATCGCCAAGCTATCAACAAGCCCGACGAACAAACAAAAAAGGCGCCGGTGGTCGTTACCATCGGCGCCTTTTTCTAATGACAATGCGGCGCTGCTTCTTAGCGAATTTCCGGGCTGGGGATGGGCACGATGAACTGGCCGCCCCTTTCCCGGTACGTTTCCTGCTGCTTCATGATTTCCGTGGCGAAGTTCCAGGCCAACAGCAGCACGTAATCCGGCTGATCTTCCAACAACTTAGTGGGTGGAAAAATCTCGAAGTGGTTGGCGCCCATAAAACGGCCGTGTTTGTACGGATTCAGGTCAACCACGTAGTCCACGTGCGCTTTGTCGATGCCACAGTACGCCAACAGCGTCGTGGCTTTCGCCGCCGCGCCATAGCCGACAATCGAACACCCTTGTTCTTTCAGGCCAGACATTAAATCCAGCAACTGCGTTTTGACTGCGGCAATACGGTCGGCAAAGTCCTGGTAAAAATCAATCCGATCAACCTTGCGCTCCTTCTCCAGCACCAACAGGCGTTTCACAGACTCTTGCGGCCGTTCGACCGGCTCAATGAACAACCGGAGAGAACCGCCGTGAATTGCAACCTGCTTCACTGCATTCAGATACAGGCCATGCCGCCGGAACAAACGGTCCAGAGCTGTCACCGAAAAATAGCACAGGTGTTGGTGATAAATGGTGTCGAACTCGCAGTGATCGACCAGATCGACGACGTATGGGGCTTCAATAACGGCCATCCCGTCGTCCTTGAGGATGGTGCGGATCCCGGTCACGAAGCCGTTCAAGTCGGGAACGTGGGCCAGCACGTTGTTAGCCAGGAAGATGTCGGCCTGTTTGCCTTCGGCGCGCAGCTTCGCCGCCAGCTCCTGGCCGAAAAACGTGACCATCGTTGGAATACCAGCATCTATGGCTGCCTGGGCCGGCGCTTTGGCCGGATCAATCCCCTGAACCGGAATCCCCGCCTGGGCAAAGTTTTTGAGCATGTAGCCGTCGTTGCTGGCGGCTTCCATCACCAGGCTGGTCTCGTCTAACTGGCGCTCGGCCATGATGTCCTGTGCGCTGCCGGCAAAATGGCGCAGCAGCGAAGGCGATACCGACGAGAAGTAAGGGTATTCGGCAAAAAATAGGATTTCCGGATCGACAGTTTCGCGAATTTGGGCCAGAGCACAGTCCTCACAGAAGACAAGCGTAAGGGGAGCAATCAGTTCCGGCTCATCAAGCTGGTCTTTGCGGAGCAGGCGATCGGCCAGGGGCGTTATGCCAAATTCAACGACGGTGCGCAAGTGCTCAGAGCCACATGCCCGGCAAGTGGTTTCATTTTGATGGATCATGGCTGCTCCTACCGGGTGGGGTCCAGCTGCCGCCAGCGCAAATCGTCGGTGAGACGGCCGTCTTCCATCAACGACTTGATGTGCTTCAGCCGGCGATAGCGCGGCCCCTCGAACTCTTCCAACTCCAGGCCAACCCGTTTGTACGCCTCGTACAACTCCTGGGCGCCTTTTTGCGCGGTCCATTGGGGCTGGTAATTGGGCAACGTATTCACAATCTTGTCGCAGTTGACACGATAGTTGCGCTTGTCGGCGCTGGCGCCTTCGGCAAATTCCACGCGGCTGCCGGGTATGGTCTCGGCGACAATTTGCGCCAGCTGGCGAATCTGATAATTTTCGCCGGAACGGCCGACGTTGAAGGCTTCGTTGTGCACCCGTTCACGCGGGGATTCTAACACGGCGATGAAGGCACGGGCCATGTCGCTGATGTGGACGATGGGCCGCCAGGGTGTGCCATCACTCTTCAAATAGACCAGGCCGGTGGTGTAAGCCCAGGCGGCCAGATTGTTCAGAACCAGGTCGAAGCGCAGGCGCGGGGAAACGCCGTAGGCGGTGCCGCTGCGTAAAAAGGTGGGGCTGAAATTGTCATCGGCCAGTTTGGTCACGTCTTGTTCGACCATGACTTTGGAACGGCCGTATGGGGTCACCGGATTAAACGCTGAAGTTTCATCCAACCAATCATTCACACCGGCCCCGTAGTTGCTGCACGACGAAGAAAAAATAAAACGCTCAATGCCCATCGACTTGGCCATTTCCGCCAGCCGCACCGAGGCACGATAATTGATGTCATAGGTTAGCTCTGGGTTCAAGTCGCCCAGCGGGTCGTTGGACAGCCCGGCCAGATGAATGATGGCATCAAATCCTTCCAGATCAGCCATTTCCACGTCGCGGATATCCTTGTTGATCTCCGGAAAATTGCGGGCAACGTCTTCACCAAACGTGGACCCTTCGTACAAATTGGTGTCCAGACCAACAACATCATGGTTGGCGGCAACCAGCATGGGCATCATGATTGTGCCCACATAGCCATTATGACCTGTTACTAAAACTCGCATATGTCACATCCTCTTTGGGGTTTTTATCCTGACAGAATTTTTCTAATAGCTGATAAATGGTCGAGGCTGAGCGCAATACTTAATCCCAAACCTTCCAGGGCGGGTTTTTGCTCTGCCACAAGGTTTCTAAAATATGTTTTTCACGCAGGGTGTCCATACATTGCCAGAACGATTCGTGTTTATAGGCCATCAACTGCCCTTCTTCAGCCAACCTGGACAGAGGTTCGTGTTCGAACATGGTCTCGTCGCCATCAATGTAGTCGAAGACTTGCGGTTCAAGCACAAAAAAGGCGCCATTGATCCAGCCTTCGGCTGTCTGGGGCTTTTCTTCGAAGCTGACGATGCGGTCGCCGTCAAATTCCAGGTGGCCATAACGCGCGGGGGGGCGAACGGCCGTCATCGTGGCCAGCTTGCCATGAGAACGATGGAAGGCCAACAGCCGGTGCAAATCCACATCCGAAACCCCATCGCCCCAAGTGAGCATGAAGGTTTCATTGCCCAAATAGGGCTGTAGACGCTTGATGCGGCCGCCGGTCATGGTGTCATGGCCGGTATCAATCAGTTCAACAACCCAATCCGGATGATAATTTTCGTGAGAACGGACCTCGTTATTCCGAAAATCTACCGTGAGGCTGCTGCCCAGCGACAAATAATCTACCATATATTTTTTAAGGACTTCGCCTTTATAGCCCAAAGCAATGACAAAATCTTTGTGGCCAAAATGGGCATAATGCATCATGATGTGCCAGATAATCGGATTGTTGCCAATTTCAACCATCGGTTTTGGTTTGATCGTGGTTTCTTCAGAAAGGCGCGTTCCCTTGCCGCCGGCTAAAATACCTACTTTCATCTACTGTTCCACTCCTTTGCCAGACTTCTTAGAACAAGCTATGCAATTCAAGCAATAATTTACGACACATGGTGATTGATTCAGGGAGAAGGATTTCAAAGGCATGAAGTTACTTGGTCATCCCCATTCGTTATCTCTACGCCGGCATAGTATAGGCTGCAAGTTACGAATAATCTTACGTCATTCCCCCTGGCAGCAAGGGAACAAACGGGGCCACGGCCGTTCTCGTTTGGCCTCATAGCGGGTTCCCAAAATCCTGCTAAAATGGGGGTATGATGGAAACAGATTTCCCCGGCGAGACAAAATCCGCCAGCACTGCCGCCCACAAAGCCCAGGCCGCTGCCGGTGGGCCAATTCCCGTGGCCATCGTCACCGTTAGCGACAGCCGCACCGCAGAAACAGACGTCAACGCCCATTACCTCCGGGCGGAGATCGCCGCCGCCGGCCACACCGTGGTCGATTATCGCCTGATTCGTGATGAACCAGACCAGGTAACGGCCGTACTCGACGAACTCACCGCCGGTCCGGCCCGCGTGCTTCTCTTCAACGGCGGCACAGGCATTGCCCCCCGGGACACAACTTTCGACGTGCTGGATGGCAAGCTAGAAAAACGCATGCCCGGTTTTGGTGAATTGTTTCGCATGTTAAGCTGGGCTGAGGTTGGCGCCGCCGCCATGCTCTCCCGCGCCACGGCCGGTGTGTATCGCAGCACGCTCATTTTCTCTACGCCTGGCTCCCCCAACGCCGTCAAGCTGGCCTGGGAAAAACTCATCGCCCCCGAATTACAGCACATGGCCTGGGAAATGATCAGAAAGTCTTGATGACAGTTGCTAGCCAACCACTATCAACTGACACCTAACAACTTCTTATGATGACTCCAGAAGAAATATTAGAAGATTTTAGCTGGCTGGAAACGTGGGATGACCGATATGGTTATCTCGTGGATCTGGGCCGGCGACTGCCGGCCATGGATCCCGCCGATAAAACCGAAGAAACGCGAATTGAAGGCTGCCAGAGCGGTGTCTGGATCAAAATGACGACGGCAGGCTCCCCGCCAACCCTGTCTTTTGTGGGCGATAGTGATTCGGCTATCGTGAAAGGGCTGGTGTCGATTGTAATCAGTCTGGTGAACGGCCGTTCCCCGCAAACCATCCTCGACCTGGACATCCCAGCGTTTTTCGCCCAACTCAATCTGGAAAATCACCTCAGCCCCACGCGCAAAACCGGCCTCAACGAGATGGTTAAATCGATCAAGCAGCAAGCCGCCGTCCTCGTCGAAATGGAGGCCGCCGATGGCTCTGCTGCCTGACCTGACCAGTATTTACAACTTTTATCTACTCAACGAGTCGATTGCCTCAGCCGGGCAGCCCACAGCCGATGAATTGACGGCCGTTAAGCAAGCCGGCTACCAGGTCATCATCAACCTGGCCACGAGCGACGCGACCCAGGCGCTGCTGAACGAACGCAGCCTTGTGGCCCAACTCGGGCTGGACTACGTACACATTCCGGTCATTTGGGCAGCGCCCAAACGTCGCGACTTCGAGCTGTTTTGCCAGACCATGCAGGCTTATAACGGCCGTAAAATCTTCGTCCACTGCATCGCCAACATGCGCGTCTCCGCCTTTCTCTATCTCTACCAGCGCTACCTGGGCCTACCAGAACCCAACGCCCGCCGGATATTGGACGCCATCTGGCAGCCCAATCCCGTCTGGCAGCAATTTCTGGATGATGTCTTAGCGGACCTGTCAGGGTAAAACGAAAAAGCCGGCGCTGCTTTAGAGAGGGCAAACCGGCGCTATTCCTCTGCGGCGGTGCGGAGGGCGGCAGCAACTTCTTCGTCCTGATCGATGGCCAGCAGCTGCTCTTCCGTTTCTGGCGAAAGTTCAGTGACCAGAGCCTGACCGCCAAAGGGAGCAATGGCAGCGCGCACCCGATGCCAGTCGGCGGCGTCGATCACCAGGGCCAGCGCGGAATCGTCCTCGCCCAATTTTTCGTCTAGCAAGGGCTTCAATTCCTGCTGCAAACCGGAGCGCGAGGAGCCAATCAACGCGCCAATGCCGGCGGCCACGGCCGTTACGCCCAAAAGCGCCCCGCCCGAAGCGGCCAACATCAGCAGCCCAATCGCCCCACCGCCCACAGCCCCTTTACCGGCCGATGCGCCCCGTTTGTGTTCGATTTTCAGCTTGCCGTTCTTGCGGCGGTGGACGACGGCGGCCAGGTGTAGTTTGACTGCCTTTTCTTTTTCCAGGGCGAGCAGGGATTCGTAAACAGATGAGGCGGTGGAACGGCCGTCATACACCATCAACACCGCGTCATAGGTCGTCTTCACAAACACCTGCGGCTTAGGCGCGGCCACCGCCAGCGCCCCCGGCAGCACCTGCACCCTCACCGGCGTGCGGCCTGCGTACTCGCCGTCCGTCCAAACCGGCTGGTCGGGCGTGGTTTCGATGGTCACTTCTTGCCCACGCCAAAAATACCGTTTGGACTGCTCAGTTTGCAGATTAAAGAAGCGGTTGGCGGCGGCCGTTAGCGTTTCCATATTGCGCATGTTCAGCACAAACACGTCCAACAGGCCATCGTCCACGGCAAAATTGTGCCCCAACACCGACAATCCTGTGCCTGTGCGGCCTGAATTGACCACATAACATTTGGTCCCCGATATCTCAATCACTTCGCTATCGACGGTGATGCGATACTGGCTTTCCGGCTGGTTGACGGTTTGTTGGTAGGCCGAAACACCATAAGCCAGGACGCCGTAACGGTCTTTCATTTCGCGGCTGGTTTGCTCTTCCGGCTCGATGCCCACGTACAGACGCTGGATGAAATATTGGTCGCCCATTTGCACGGCGTCGACGCGGCGCACTTCGCGGCTGGTGCAGAGCAGCTCCACTGCCTCGCGCAGCGTTTTGGGAATGCCAATCTCGTTGGCAAAGCCGTTGCCGGTGCCGCCGGGCAAGATGCCCATCATCACGCCCGTGCCGATGAGGCTGTTGGCGATTTCATGCTGGGTGCCGTCGCCGCCGTAACCGGCCACCAGATCGTAGCCGGCCTCGGCGGCCTGCCGGGCCAGGCGCGCGGCGTCGCCAAATTTGTGGGTGACGTCGGCTTCCCACTGCACGCCGTACTGCCGGAAAACGTCATTGAGGACGTTGAGAATCGGTTCATCTTTGCCCGCGGCCGGGTTGATCACGACAAAAATTTTGGGGTAGGGTGGATTAGACATGGATACCTCGTAGGATGATCAGGGAACGACAACGCGAATGGCCGCGGGAACGGCCGTGATCGTCACCGGCGTCGGGCCCAACAACTCCCCATCCAGCCAGATGGTCTGCTGCGGCTCCGCTTCCATCACAATCTCTCGCCCGCGCCAATAATGCCAGCGCGCCCGCTCGGTAGGCAAATTGAGGAAACGGCCGGTCGCGGCCGTGAGCGAAGCCAGGTCGGTATTGAGCATGAACACGTCCAGCAGGCCATCCGTCACGTCAATTTGGGCGTCGTAGGATAGGGCAACGCCGCCCAAACTACCCGCATTGAGCACAAAACAAACGATGCCATCATCTTCGACCAATTCCCCGTCGATAGTCAGACGGTAATGGGCGTGGTTGAGGTTGCGCAGCATCCCAATTACCGACATGGGATACGCCAGGACGCCGTACTTGTCTTTCATTTCCCGGCTGGTCTTCTGCTCTTCCTCCACGCCGGAATACAGGCGCAGCATAAAATATTTGTCTCCGGCGCGGGCCAGGTCCACCGGTTTGGTATTCTGGCTGGTGCAAATCAGTTCGGCGGCCTGCCGCAAATTCCGCGGCACGTTGAGCTCGAAGGCCATGGCGTTGCCCGTGCCGCCCGGCAAGATGCCCAGTGGCACGTCGCTGCCCAACAGCCCGTTGGCTACTTCCATTTGCGTGCCGTCCCCGCCATAGCCCACCACCAGGTCGGCACCTTGGGCCACCGCCTCGCGGGCAAAACGGGTCGCATCGCCAAACTTGTGCGTGAGGCGCATGGACCAGGGCACTTCGTATTGGCGAAACACGTCGTTGATAGTGTTGAGAATGGGCTCATCTTTGCCGGCTGATGGGTTAATGATGATGACTACGTTTTGATAGTTGGACACGGCCGTTCACCCTCCTGTGCGTCATAATTCAACAAATTATATCTTATTTCCAGGTCCTATCCTAACATTCTTAACCTGACAGCAGACCACACAAACCCCACAAATTTTACCCAAAGTTGTTGACAACAGTTGTGAAAATCATATAATGTTACGCATAACATGTTACCCATAACATGTTAAGAGGAAGAGGAGAATTGATGCCCACCATCCGTGATGTTGCCAAACAGGCCGGTGTTGCGCCCATGACTGTTTCCCGGGTCATCAACAACTCTGGCTACGTTAGCGACGAAACGCGCGCCCGCGTCGAAGCAGCCATCGCCCAACTCGGCTATGTGCCCAACATGCTTGGCCCCAGTCTGCGCTTCAACCAGACCAATACCCTGGCCCTCGTCCTCACCGACATCACCAACCCATTCTGGACCACCCTGGCGCGCGGCGTCGAAGATGCTGCCCAGGAAGCCGGCTACAGCGTCATTCTCTGCAACACCGATGAATCCGAAGAAAAACAAGACCAATACCTGACCATGCTCCTCAAGCGGCGCATTGACGGCATCTTGCTGGTGCCTAGCAGCAGCATGTCTAACATCGTCCACAACATCAAAACCCAGGGTGTCAAAGTCGTGGTGTTGGACCGGGAGGTAAACGACGCCGACGTCGACGTCATTCAGGGCGATTCGGTCGGCGGCGCCTATCGGCTCACGCGTTATCTCATCGACCTGGGCCATCAACACGTCGCCATATTATCCGGGCCGAAAAACGTCTCCACCTCCAGCCAGCGCGTCACCGGCTACTGCCAGGCCATGGACGAGGCCAACCTGAGCCACAACGCCGCCAACGTGCATTGGGGCGAGTTCAGCCAGAGCATGGGCTATGAAATGGCCGAACGCGCCTTGCAAGGAGCGCCCCGCCCTACCGCCTTACTGGCCGTCAATAATTTTATCGCCAACGGCGCGCTGCGGGCGCTGCGGGATAAAGGCATCCGGGTGCCGGAAGACATCTCCGTGGTGTCCTTCGATGACATCCCGGTGTCGATCAACCCGATGCCCTTTCTGACGGTCGCGGCACAGCCGGCCTACGAAATGGGCTATCAGGCCACGCAGCTGCTCGTAGCTCGCCTGGCCAACGAAGGCCCGGACACCGTGCAAAAAATCATTCTGCCGGTAGAAATTCTGGTCCGGCAGTCCAGCGGCCCACCGCCGCAAACGGAAGGAAACGCGTAATGGAATATCGGGAATTGGGACGAACGGGCATGAAAGTGTCGGCGCTCAGTTTTGGGGCGTCATCGCTGGGCAATGTCTTTCGCAAAGTCAACGAAGCCGACGGCATTCGTACGGTGCATACCTGCATCGACCTGGGGATTAACTTGATTGACGTGTCGCCCTACTACGGGCTGACGCTGGCCGAAACGGTGCTGGGCAAAGCCCTGAACGAGATTCCGCGCGACAAATATTATCTGGCGACCAAAGTCGGCCGTTATGGCGAAAGCACATTCGATTTTTCCGCCGCGCGGGTAACGGCCAGCGTGGACGAGAGCTTGCGCCGCCTGAACGTAGAGTACGTCGACATCATCCAGTGCCACGACATCGAGTTTGGCGATTTGAACCAGGTGGTCAACGAGACAATCCCGGCGCTGCGGCGCTTGCAGGAAACGGGCAAAGTGCGCTTTGTGGGCATTACCGGGCTGCCTTTGAAGGCGTTTGAGGTGGTGGCGGAGCAAACGGCCGTCGACACCATCCTCTCCTACTGCCGCTACAGCCTCAACGACACCGCCCTGGCCGACAAGCTGCCCTACTTCCAGCAAAAAGGCATCGGCGTGATTAGCGCCTCGCCGCTGAGCATGGGACTGCTCACCAACCGGGGCGCGCCCGAGTGGCATCCTGCGTCCACGGCCGTACGCGCCGCTTGCGCCCAGGCCGCCGCCTACTGCCGCGCCCACGGCGCCGACATCGCCCAGTTGGCCTTGCAATTCTCGCTGGCCCATCCCGGCATCACCACGACGATGGTGGGCACAGCCGACCCGGAAAACATGGTCAAAAACGCGCAGTGGGCGGAGAATCCGCCCGACCCGGAACTTCTGGCCGGCGTCCAGGCCATCCTCGCCCCCATCCACAACCAGACCTGGCTTAGCGGCCGTCCGGAGAATAACTAAGCTGCCATGAAGATCGACGCGCACCAACATTTCTGGCAGTACAACGCCCGCGAGTATGGCTGGATGGGACCGGGCATGGAACGCTTGCAGCGCGACCATTTGCCGGAGGATTTACGGCCGTTCCTCACCCCCTTCGCCTTCGATGGCACCATCGCTGTCCAGGCCCGCCAGACGCTCGCCGAGACGCGCTGGCTGCTGGAACTGGCCGACCACCATTCGTTTATCAAGGGCGTGGTCGGCTGGGTGGATTTGCGCAGCGACGACCTGCGCCGGCAGCTGGACGAACTGGCCCCGCACCCCAAACTGGTCGGTGTGCGCCACGTCATCCACGACGAGCCGGACGATGCCTTCATGCTGCGCGACGACTTTAGGCGCGGCCTCGGCCTGCTGGCCGACTACAACCTGGTCTATGATTTGCTGCTGTTCCCCAAACATCTGCCGGCCGCTTGCGAACTCGTCGACCGGTTTCCTGAGCAGCAATTTGTGCTGGACCACATTGCCAAGCCGTTGATTAAAGACGGCCGTCTCGCCCCCTGGGCCGATGATTTGCCCCGCCTGGCCGCTTTCCCCAACGTCGCCTGTAAAGTTTCCGGCATAGTGACGGAAGCCAATTGGCAAACGTGGCAGCCCGCCGATTTTCGCCCTTACCTGGACGTGGTGTTCGCCGCTTTTGGCGCGGACCGGCTGATGTTTGGCTCGGATTGGCCGGTATGCACGGTGGCAGGCAGCTACGCGCAGGTGGTCGGGTTGGTGGCGGACTACGTGGCCCAATTATCAGAAGCGGAGCAAACGGCCGTTTTCGGCGCTACCGCCGCCCGCATTTATGGAGTCCATTAATTTCATGCAAGCCATCTCCCTACAACAACCCCGACAAATTGCCATCATCGACGTGCCCGAACCGGTCGTCGGCCCGGAAGACGTGCTGGTCGAGGTCCATAAAGTGGGCCTGTGCGGCACCGACCTGAACAGCTATCGCGGCAAATTGGCCCTGGTCAGCTACCCGCGCATCCCCGGCCACGAAATCAGCGGTGTCATCAGCGCCAAAGGCACGGCCGTACCTGACGCCATTCGCCTGGGCAGCAAGGTCATGCTCTCGCCCTACACCGCCTGCGGCATTTGCCCATCCTGCCGCAACGGCCGTCCCAACTGCTGCCAGTTCAACCAGACCCTTGGCGTGCAGCGTGATGGAGCCATGAGCCGCCGCTTCGCCATCCATTACAGCCAGGTCTTCACCAGCGACATTTTGTCCCTGGAAGAATTAGCCCTGGTCGAGCCGCTCAGCGTGGGCTACCACGCCGCCAACCGCGGCCGCATCAGCGAAATCGACACGGTGCTGGTGCTGGGCTGCGGGGCCATCGGCATAGGCGTGATGGTGGCCGCCGCCCGCAAAGGGGCCACGGTCATCGCCGTGGACGTGGACGACGCCAAGCTGGCGACGGCGCAAAAGTTTGGCGCGCAGCACCTGATCAATTCGCAAACGCAGGACGTGCTGGCCGAAGTGGCCCGCCTGACCCACGGCGAAGGCGTTAGCGTGGCCGTGGAGGCGGTGGGGCTGCCCGCCACCTTCCGGCTGGCCATAGAAGCTGTCGCTTACTCCGGGCGCGTGGTCTACGTGGGCTACGCCAAAGACGTGGTGACGTATGACACGACTGATTTTGTGCGCAAGGAATTGGACATTCTCGGCTCGCGCAACGCGCTACGCGTATTTCCGGCGGTGATTAAGATGTTGGAGCGGCGGGAACGGCCGTTCCGCGACCTCATCAGCGCCACCTACCCATTTTCGGCTACCGCCCAGGCCTTTGCCGCCTGGGACAGCAACCCGGCCGGCTTTACCAAGATTCTCATCAACCTGGAAGAGGCATAGAAGGAAGAGGGTGAGAAACGGCCGTAAAATTCCAACCTGGAGGAAACATTTATGGTATGAACTGATCAGGCAAAGCGCCCGCTTCATTCGGGCGGCAAATCATTAGGTTAACGGGGCCTTTCCCCAATTTAAGAGTAACCAAAGAGATTCAAGAGGAGATTTTACAATGAAAAACAAGTACTTGACTATTTTGTTGGGCCTAGTCCTGATGGCCGCACTGCTGATCGGATGTTCCTCAGCGACGACAGACACAGCCGAACCAGCCGCCCCGGCCGCCGACACCGCCGCATCCACCGAAACACCCTACATCGCCGTGATTTCCAAAGGGTTCCAGCATCAATTCTGGCAGGCCGTGAAGGCCGGCGCGGAAAAAGCCGCCGCTGACTACAACGTCACCATCACCTTCGAAGGCCCGGAAACAGAAGCGATGGTCGACAAGCAGGTCGAAATGGTTCAGGCCGCCCTGGACAAAAATCCCGCCGCCCTGTGCCTGGCCGCTCTGGACACCCAGGCTCTGACCCCACTGTTGGAACGCGCCCAAAGTGAAGGCATCCCGGTCGTCGGCTTCGACTCCGGCGTCGCCAGCGACATCCCGGTCTCCACGGCCGCTACCGACAACATCGCCGCCGCCGCCATGGCCGCCGACAAAATGGCCGAACTGATTGGGGGTTCCGGCCAGGTGGCCGTCATCGTCCACGACCAGACCAGCCAGACCGGCATCGACCGCCGTGATGGGTTCGTCAACCAGATCAATTCCAAATACCCCGACATCGAAATCGTCGACGTCCAGTATGGCGGCGGCGACCAGTTGAAGTCCACCGACCTGGCGAAAGCCATTATTCAGGCGCACCCTGACCTGAAAGGCTTCTTCGGCGCGAACGAAGGTTCCATCATCGGTGTGCTGAACGCCGTGAGCGAAATGGGCAAAGAAGGCCAGATCGTCGTCATCGGTTACGATTCCGGCAAGCAGCAGATGGACGCCATCCGCGCCGGCACGGAAGCCGGGGCCATCACCCAAGACCCGATTGGCATTGGCTACAAGTGCGTGGAAGCGGCCGTGAAAGCCCTGAATGGCGAGACGCTGCCCAAGACCATCGACACCGGTTTCCACTGGTACGATGCCTCCAACATCGACTCTGACGAGATCAAACCGCTGCTGTACGAATAGAGTTTCGCCTGCTGAGAATGGTCCAATCTTAAAGATTGGACCATTCTTAGAAGCGTTCAAAGACCTGACAGGTTTTTAAAGACCTGTCAGGTCTACCTTGAGAGAGTTTTATGGACGAAAATCTGGTCTTGATGAAAGGCATCGACAAGCGCTTTCCCGGGGTCCATGCGCTCGATCACTGCCAGTTCGAACTGCGGGCGGGCGAGGTCCATGCCCTGGTAGGTGAAAACGGCGCGGGTAAATCGACCATGATGAAGATCTTGGCCGGTATTTACGCCAAAGACGAGGGCGAGATTCTATACCGGGGCCAAGAAGTCGAGATTCATACTCCCAAAGCGGCGCAGGACCTGGGCATCAGCATGATCCACCAGGAACTGAACCTGATGAACCACCTGACCGTAGCTCAGAACATTTTCATTGGGCGAGAACCGCGCAAGGGTCTCCGTTTCTGGCTGGACGAAAAGAAAATCAATGAGCAAACAGAGGAATTGTTGGAGCGGATGCATCTGCGGCTGGACCCGCGCACCAAGGTGGCCGATCTGACCGTAGCGAAGCAGCAGATGGTGGAAATTGCCAAGGCATTGTCTTTCAATTCCGAAGTGCTGATCATGGATGAGCCAACGGCCGCGTTGACTGAAGCGGAAATTGAGGACCTTTTTAACTTCATCCGCAAGCTGCGCGCCGACGGGGTAGGCATTGTGTACATTTCGCACCGCCTGGAGGAGCTAAAGCAGATCTCGGACCGCATTACAGTGATGCGCGACGGCCGTTACATCGACACCTTGCCCACCGCCGAAACCGACATCGATAAAATCATCAGCCTCATGGTCGGCCGTACTATCTACGAAAGCGCCCCAGAAGTGCCGGAAGATATAGACCAGGAAGTGGTGCTGGAAGTGAAAAATCTCAACCGCGGCAGCACGCTAAAAAACATCAGTTTCCAGCTCAAGCGTGGTGAAATTTTGGGCTTTGCCGGCCTGATGGGCGCGGGGCGCACGGAAGTAGCGCGGGCTATTTTTGGCGCGGATCCGATTGATTCGGGCGAAATTTATTTGCACGGCCGTCCTGTAACAATCAAAAGCCCCGGCGACGCTGTCAAAAACGGTATCGCCTACCTGTCCGAAGACCGCAAACGGTACGGCCTGACCCTGGGCATGGACGTGGAAACGAACATCGCCCTGGCCTCCTTCAATAAATTTCTCGGGGCTCTCGGTTGGGTCAACAACACCAAAACTCGGGAAACGGCCAGACATTACGTAGACGCCCTGGCGATCAAAACGCCGGGCATCCAACAGCGCGTTAAAAATCTCTCTGGCGGCAACCAGCAAAAAGTGGTCATCGGCAAATGGCTCACGGCCGATACGGAAATTTTGATTTTCGACGAGCCGACGCGCGGCATTGACGTGGGGGCCAAAAGCGAAATCTACAAGCTGCTCAACGACCTGGCGCAGCAAGGCAAAGCCATCATCATGATCTCGTCGGAGCTGCCGGAGATTTTGCGTATGAGCCACCGGGTCATCGCCATGTGCGAAGGTCGCATTACCGGCGAACTGCCCATCGCCGAAGCGACCCAGGAAGCCATTATGAAATTTGCCACGCAGCGCAATGGGACGGCCCGGGAGAACGGCCGTGCCGCCGCCGCATCTCAAGTAGGAAATGCCTGATGGAAACAACAACCACCCCTAAAAAATCCTTCGTTCGCTCGGATGCCACGCAAAAACTGCTGGCCTTCGGTGGCCTGATTGCGATGTTCATCGTGTTTTCACTGGCATCGCCCAACTTTTTTCAATTTAGCAACATCGTCGGCATTTTGCTGGCCACGGCCGTCAACGGCGTCCTCGCCCTCGGCGCCACCTTCGTCATCATCACCGCCGGCATCGATCTATCCGTCGGCACGGTGATGACCTTATCGGCCGTCATGACCGGCGTCTTCATCACCTTCCTGGGGCTGCCTGTGCCCATTGGCGTCCTCGGCGGCCTGCTGACCGGCGCTTTGGCCGGGGCGATCAACGGCACGGTCATCTCCAAGATGCGCATCCCGCCATTCATCGCCACCCTGGGCATGTTGTACATCGCCAAAGGCTTATCCCTGGTCATCTCCGGCCTCAAGCCCATCTACTTTAACGACACGCCCACCTTCAACCAGATCGCCATGGGGTCTGTCACCGGGGCTATCATCCCCGGCTTCGACATCCCCAACGCGGTGCTCATCTTCTTCGGCGCGGCCATCGTCGCCAACATCATCCTCACCAAAACGGTGCTGGGGCGTTACACCTTCGCCCTGGGCAGCAACGAAGAAGCCACCCGCCTCTCCGGCGTCAACGTCGCCGCCTGGAAAATTGCCGTTTACACGCTGGCGGGCGCGTTCGCCGGTTTGGGCGGCGTCATCATCGCCTCGCGGCTCAATTCGGCCCAACCGGCCCTGGGCGCGGGTTATGAATTGGATGCGATTGCGGCCGTCGTCATTGGCGGCACCTCGCTCAGCGGCGGTGAAGGCACGATTTTAGGCACGGTCATCGGCGCGTTCATCATCAGCGTGCTCACCAACGGCCTGCGCATCCTTTCCGTGCCCCAGGAATGGCAAATTGTCATCACCGGCGGCATCGTCATCCTGGCCGTGTACGCCGATACGCTGCGGCGGCGGCGGCAATAGGAGATTTGCGATTTACGATTTGTAATTGACGATTGACGATTGCCCAATCGCAAATCGTCAATCGTCAATCGTAAATTTCTACAAAGGTACAGGGAATGGCCAAAAAAGTATTCGTCAGCGGCTGCTACGACCTGTTACACAGCGGGCACATCGCCTTCTTTAACGAAGCAGCCTCCTACGGCGACCTCTACGTCGCCCTAGGTTCAGACAAAACGGTTTATGATCTCAAAGGGAGAACACCGGTTAACACGGAAGCCGAGCGGCTCTACATGGTGCAGTCGGTCAAGTGCGTCAAGAAAGCCTTCATCTCCCAGGGTTCGGGCATGCTGGACTTTCTGACCGAGTTTCAGGCTATCCAGCCCGACATCTTCATCGTCAACGAAGACGGCAACACCCCGGACAAGCAGCAGCTCTGCGAAGAATACGGCGTCGAGTACCTCGTCCTCCAACGCGACCCCCACCCTGGCCTGACGGCCCGCTCAACTACCTCCTTACGCACCCTCAACCAGATGCCCTTTCGCATCGATCTAGCGGGCGGTTGGCTGGATCAGCCGTTTGTGTCGCGCCACTACCCCGGTGCGGTGATTACCATCTCCATCGAGCCCACTTTACAGTTTAACGACCGCAGCGGCATGGCTTCCAGCACCCGCCGGGCGGCCATCGACATGTGGGGGCCACGCCTGCCGGTGGGCAACCCGGAGAAGTTAGCCAAAATCCTTTTCTGCTACGACAACCCACCGGGAACCAAAGAAATCTCCGGCTCGCAGGACGCCATCGGCCTGGTTTTCCCCGGTCTGGCAAAGGCCAATTACGCGGGCGAATACTGGCCGGCCAGCATCGAGCGGCTGCAAGACGAACTCTCGCTGCAATTTGTGGAAAACGCGCTCTATCTGGTGACGCTGGGTCCGCGCCACGCCGAATACGCCGTGCTGGCCGACACGCGCATCACGCCGGAGCGCGCCAAAGCATTGGCCGATCCTACGGAAGTATGCTGGCAGGCCATCCAGCAGCGGGACATTCAGGCATTCGGCCGTTCCATCCGCGAATCGTTCGAGGCGCAAATCGCCATGTTCCCTAACATGATGAACGATTCCGTCGCCCGCCTCATTGAAAAGTACCGCGACGTGGCTTTGGGCTGGAAGCTCTCCGGCGCGGGCGGCGGCGGCTATTTGATTCTGGTCTCTGACCGGCCTATTGAAAACGCGGTGCGCGTGATTGCGCGGCGCGAGCATGAATAAAGAATAAGACTAGAGACTAAAGACTGAGCGCTTTCAGTCTCCAGTCTCCAATATAAATCAAGAGGTTATTTAGAATTATGAAAACAGCACTTGTCTGTGGCGCCGGTGGGTTTATCGGCGGCCATCTGGTTCAGAAGTTGAAGGATGAAGGGTATTGGGTCCGCGGTGTGGACATTAAAGAACACGAGTACCGGGAAACGGCCGCTGACGAATTCCTGGTTCTCGATCTGCGCCAGGAAGCCAACTGCCGCACGGCGCTGACGCTGAACGACGGCACGTTCGACGAAGTCTACCAGTTGGCCGCCGACATGGGCGGCATGGGTTTCATTCACTCCGCCGAGTGTGAGATCATGCACAACAGCGCCCTGATCAACATCCACATGACCCACGTGGCCGCCGAATTGGGCGTGCCGCGCTACTTCTTCTCTTCGTCGGTGTGCGTGTATCGCGACATGCAGCCCGGCGAGCCAGAAATGACCGAGGCGGAAGCGATTCCGGCCAACCCGGACAACGAGTATGGCTGGGAAAAATTGTACTCGGAACGAATGGCGCTGGCCTACGAACGCAACCAGGGCATGACGGTGCGTATCGCCCGTTTCCAGAACTGCTACGGGCCGTATGGCACGTGGACCGGCGGGCGAGAAAAGGCCCCGGCGGCCATCTGCCGCAAGGTGGCCGAAGTGGAAGACGGCGGCACGATTGAGGTGTGGGGTGACGGCACGGCCGTTCGCTCTTACACCTACGTCGCCGATATGGTGGACGGCATTTACCGCCTCATGCACTCAGATCTGACCGGCGCGGTCAACATTGGCTGCCCCGAATATGTGAGCGTGAATGAACTGGTAGACGCCGTGGCCGAGGTCGCCGGCAAAACCATTCACGTCAAGCACATCAAAGGCCCGGTCGGCGTGCAGTCGCGCAACTTCAGCAACGAGCGCATCTACACCACCGGCTGGAAAGCCAACTACTACCTCAAACAAGGCATCGCTGAAACGTACCCCTGGGTGGAAGCTCAGGTGAAGAGTAGGGAGAAGGTTGGTTAGTTTGTAGGGTGGTTAGTTGGTTGGTTTTCTAACCACCCAACCACCCCAACCAACCTCTCCAACAGGAGCCGTAAACCCATGAATATCAATCCTCCCCAAAATCGTTTAAGTGGCAGCCCGCCCAAGATTGGCATTCGGCCGGCGATTGACGGCCGTCGCCGGGGCGTGCGCGAATCGTTAGAAGAAACCACCATGACCATGGCCCGCACCGTGGCCAACTTCCTCAGCGCCAACCTGCGCCACGCCAACGGCCTGCCGGTGGAATGCGTCATCGCCGACAGCTGCATTGGCGGGGTGAAAGAGGCGGCGGACACGGCCGTTAAATTCCAGCGCGAAGGCGTCGGCCTCTCCATCACCGTCACCCCCGCCTGGTGTTACGGTTCGGAAACCATGGACATGGACCCGCTTATCCCCAAGGCAGTCTGGGGCTTCAACGGCACGGAACGCCCCGGCGCGGTTTATCTGGCGGCGGTGATGGCTGCCCACGCCCAGAAAGGACTGCCCGCGTTCAGCATATACGGCCGTGACGTGCAAGACATCGGCGACACCACCATCCCCGCCGACGTACAAGAAAAACTGCTGCGCTTCGCCAAGGCCGGACTGGCCGTCGCCGCCCTGCGCGGCCAATCCTACCTGGCGATGGGCGGCGTCTCCATGGGCATCGCCGGTTCCATCGTCGATCAGCCCTTCTTCGAGAGCTACCTGGGTATGCGCGTGGAAACCATCGACATGACCGAGTTCGCCCGCCGCATGGACCAAGCCATCTATGATCCCGACGAGTATGAAAAGGCGCTGGCCTGGACCAAAGCCAACTGCCCCGAAGGCAAAGATTACAATTCGCCACAGCACAAACGCACCCGCGAGCAGCAGGACAGCGATTGGGAAGTCTCGGTCAAGATGGCCCTCATCGCCCGCGATTTGATGGTGGGCAATCCGCGCCTGGCGGAACTGGGCTACGCCGAAGAGGCAAACGGCCACAACGCCCTGGCCGGCGGTTTCCAGGGGCAGCGCCAATGGACCGATTACTACCCCAATGGCGACTACATGGAAGCCATCCTCAATTCGTCGTTCGATTGGACGGGCATCCGCCAGCCCTACATCATCGCCACGGAAAATGACGCCCTGAACGGCGTCAGCATGTTGTTCGGCCACCTGCTCACCGGCGCGGCGCAAATCTTCGCCGACGTGCGCACTTACTGGAGTCCCGATGCGGTAAAGCGGGTAACAGGTCACGAACTGACCGGTCACGCCGCCGGCGGCATCCTCCACCTCATCAACTCCGGCCCGGCCGCGCTAGATGGCACCGGCCAGCAAGAACGCGACGGGCAGCCGGTGATGAAGCCCTGGTGGGAAATCACCCCGGATGAGGCGCAGGCCTGTCTGGACGCCACCACCTGGCACGCAGGCAAAACCGAATACTTCCGTGGCGGCGGCTGGTCGTCCAAATTCCGCACGCGCGGCGGCATGCCCATGACCATGTGCCGCCTGAATCTCATCAAAGGACTCGGCCCGGCGCTGCAAATTGCGGAAGGCTGGAGCGTCGATCTGCCGGACAACGTACACGAAATCCTCAACGAGCGCACTGACGCCACGTGGCCCACGACATGGTTCGTGCCCCGTACCAGCGGCGCAGGACTGTTCCGGGACGTCTACACCGTGATGAGCAACTGGGGCGCCAACCACGGAGCCATCGCCTACGGCCACATCGGCGCGGACCTGATCAGCCTGGCTTCCATGCTGCGCATCCCGGTTTACATGCACAACGTGCCCGACGAACAGGTCTTCCGCCCGCACGTCTGGACCGCCTTCGGCGCAATGGAACCCACCAGCGCCGACTTCCGCGCCTGCGCCAACTTTGGCCCGTTGTACAGCTAGAGAATCCCCTGGGACCGCAGGCGTCCCGCCTGCCAGCGCGGACGGGACGTCCGCGCTCCCACCGAAGCTTTAAGCAACGGTCCAAGAGCATCAAGCAACGGTCCAGGAGCATCAAGCAACGATTCAGGAGCTTCAAGCAATGACCCAGGAGCTTCAAGCAACGGTCCAAGAGCATCAAGCAACGATTCAGGAGCTTCAAGCAACGACCCAGGAGCTTCAAGCAACGACCCAGGAGCTTCAAGCAACGACCCAGGAGCATCAAGCAACGATTCAGGAGCTTCAAGCAACGATTCAGGAGCTTCAAGCAACGATTCAGAGTTGTCAAATCTTAAAGATTTGACAACTCTATTTTCGAGGAGACGACATGAGCGCGGGCGCAACACCATCAATAAAAACAACACTCATTTTCTCTGCGCCTCTGCGTCTCTGCGTTAAATTATTTTCGATGGAGGAGACATGTTAAGAGGCATTTCATCGCTGTTCAGCCCGGAGCTGCTGGCGACGTTGTACGAGATGGGGCACGGCGACGAAATTGTGCTGGCCGATGCCCACTTTCCCGGCCACAGCACCAACGATCTGGTTATTCGGGCGGATGGGTTGATGATTGAGGATTTGCTGGGCGCAATTTTGCCGTTGTTTGCCCTGGACAGTTACGTCGAAGACCCTGTGGCCATGATGGCCTGCGCCCCCGGCGACGATCCGGATCCCGAAGTGGAGAAAGGCTACCGCGCGGTCATCAAGGCCTACGCCCCCGACACGCCGCCCATTCGCTTTATCGAGCGTTACGCTTTCTACGAACGCGCCGCCGACGCCTACGCCGTGGTTATGACCGGCGACACGCGCAAATACGCCAACATCATCCTGAAAAAAGGCGTTTCTTGATAAATGGTAACTATCAAGCCGTTGGTTGGTTGGTTTGTTAGTTTATTGGGTGGCAGGAGGCCAACAAACCAACCATCAAACCAACCAACCCATTCTTTACCATGACACACAAAACCGTTCTGGCCGTGGACCTGGGCGCGGAGTCTGGGCGCGTTACGGCCGTTCATTTTGACGGCGAACAGCTCAATCTTGAAGAACTGCATCGCTTTCCCAACGGCGCGGTGACCGTGCGCGGCACGTTGTATTGGGACTTTTTGCGCCTGTGGGCGGAAATTCAGGCCGGGATTGCGCGCGGCGAAGCGCACCAACCGGCGGGCATTGGGGTGGATACGTGGGGCGTGGATTTTGGCCTGCTGGACCGTGACGGCCGTCTCCTCAGCAATCCTGTCTGTTACCGCGACGGCCGTACCGAGGGCATGATGGCCGCCGCCTTCGCCCGCGTGCCCCAGGCCGAGATTTTCGCCCAGACCGGCATTCAGTTCGCCCGCTACAACACCCTCTACCAGCTTCTCAGCCTCGTCGAAAGCCAATCGCCCCTGCTAGACGCCGCCGACACGCTGCTGCTCTCGCCCGACCTGCTGAATTACTGGCTCACCGGCGTCAAAGCCGCCGAACAGACCATCGCCTCCACCACACAAATGATCGACGTGCAGTCCCACCAATGGGCCGCCGACCTGCTGGCGCGGCTGGACATTCCGGCGCGGCTCCTGCCGCCCCTTGTGGCCTCCGGCACGCGGCTGGGCAGTTATGAGGACATCCCGGTTTTTGCCTCCGGCGGCCATGATACGGCCAGCGCCGTGGCCGCCGTGCCCACGCAAACGGCCGATTACGGCTACATCAGCAGCGGCACCTGGAGCCTGGTGGGATTGGAGATGGAACGGCCGTTTCTCACCCCGGAGGCGTTCGCCGCCAACGTCACCAACGAGGGCGGCGTGGATGGCCAGGTGCGCCTGCTGTGCAACGTGGCCGGGTTGTGGCTGGTGCAGCAGTGCCGCGCCGCCTGGCGGCGAAACGGCCGTGAATTCGATTACCCCACGCTGGTGAAGCTGGCCGAGGCCGCCCCACCGCTGACCGCCTTCATCGACCCCAACGCCCCGGAATTCCTCACGCCGGGCGATTATCCGGCCCTGGTCCAGGAATTTTGCGCCCGCACCAAGCAGCCGGTGCCCCAAGATGAGGGAACCATCGTGCGAGTGCTGCTGGAAAGTCTGGCGCTGGAATACCGCACCGTCTTTGCCCGGCTGGCAAAATTAACCGGCCGGGCCATCGAGGTCGTCCACATCGTCGGCGGCGGCACGCAAAACCAACTGCTCAACCAGATGACGGCCAATGCCACTGGCCGACCGGTGATTACCGGCCCCATCGAGGCGACGGTGCTGGGCAACGCGCTGGTACAGCTCATCGCCCTGGGCGAACTGGCCGATTTGCGCGAAGGACGGCAGGTGGTGGCCCAATCGGGCCTGCTGCGGCGTTATGAACCGGGAAGGGAAACGGCCGTGTGGGATGAAGCCCACCGGCGTTATTTGAAGATTTTGTCCACAGATTTCACAGATTTTAGGGGAGGGGTGAGTGATGGCGCAGAAGGATCCGCGGTCGTATGAGATCATTGGGGCGGCGATGGAGGTACATCGGCAGTTAGGGGCAGGATTCCTGGAAGCAGTTTATCAGGAAGCTTTAGCGCTTGAATTGACCGCCCGGAACATTCCGTTCAAGGCTGAAGTTCCGATTGTGATTACGTATAAGAGGCAACCACTAAAGACGTATTATCGTGCAGATTTTGTCTGTTACGAAAGCATCATCGTCGAACTCAAAGCCCTAGACCGATTAGGTGGCGTTCACGAAAGCCAGATCATCAACTATCTAAAAGCCACCGGCATCAAACATGGGTTGTTGCTTAATTTCGGCGCAGCTTCCCTGGAATACAAACGCTTTGCGTACTGAGATTTTATCCACAGATTACACAGATTTTTCAAACCAATCTGTGTAATCTGTGTAATCTGTGGACACTCCCTCTTCAAAGGACCTATGAACTTTCAATTGTTACACCCCCGCGATCAGTTGGTCGCTATTATGAACCGAATTTATCACAGCGGCCTGACGACGCTGTCCGGCGGTAATTTGTCTATTCTGGATGACAACGGCGACATCTGGATTACCCCGGCCGGTGTGGATAAGGGCAAGCTGACGCCGCAGGATATCATGTGTGTGAGTGTAGACGGCCGTATCACCGGCCCGCACCGCCCTTCTTCCGAACTTCCCTTCCACCGCGCCATTTACGCCGCCCGGCCCGATTTGCGCGCTATCGTCCACGCCCATCCACCGGCCCTGGTTTCATTCAGCATTGCCCGGAAAGTGCCGGAAACGGCCGTTATCCCCCAGGTCCATCGCATCTGCGGCCCCGTCGGTTACGCCCCCTACGCCCTCACCGGCAGCGAACAGCTAGGCCAGGTCATCGCCGACACCTTCGGCGCAGGCAACAACAGCGTTATGCTAGAAAATCATGGGGCAGTGACGGCTGGAGACACGCTTTTGGGCGCTTTTGAGCGCCTGGAAACGCTGGAATTTGGCGCGCGTACCCTCATTCGCGCCAATACATTAGGCCAGATCAACGTCCTGACTGAGGAGGAGCTGGCTCTATTCGACCAGCCCTCGGCCACGCTGCCCGAATTTTCCCCCACAACCCATACCAGCCAGGAGCGGGATTTGCGGCAGCAAATTGCGGACACCGTGCAGCGCGCTGTCGCCCGCCAACTTATGCTTAGCACCGAGGGGGTGGTCTCGGCCCGGCTGGACGCCGACAGCTTCTTGATTACGCCGTCCGGCCAGGATCGCGGCACGCTAACCATTGAGGATGTGGTGTTGGTGCGCCAGGGAAAGCGCGAAAAGGGGAAAACGCCCAGTCGTTCAACGCTGCTGCATCAGGCCATTTACGCCGCGCAGCCGGAGATCAACTGCATCACCATGGCCCAATCGCCCAACGTGATGGCCTACGCCACCACCGGCACGCCCTTCGATTCGCGCACTATCCCAGAGAGCTATATCTGGCTGCGCCGAATGCCCCTCGTCGCCTACGAGACGTTTTACACGCAGCCACAGGCAATTGCGGCTATTGTCTCGCTAAACACGCCGGTTATCCTGGTCCAAAACGACTGCGCGTTGGTCGCCGCAAAAAACATCTTGCAGGCGTTCGACCGGCTGGAAGTGGCCGAGTACAGTGCGCGGTCGTTGATTGACACGGCCGTTATTGGCCCCCTCATCCCCATTGGCGAACAGGAAATACGCGAACTGGAGATCGCCTTCTCGCTAACCTGACAGGGCTGCGCCCAGGTCGCTTTCGATGCGCTCCAGGGCGTCGGCGACGCGGGCGGTGAGGTGGGGAACGGCCGTCAAATCCTGCCCCCACAACGATTCATTTCCCAGCACGGCGGCGGCCAGTTCGGCCGCCGTTTGGTTGGCCTGCCAGGCGGCGGCAAAAAAGGCCATGATCTCGGCGCTGTCGCGCACCGGCGTGGCTTCACCCTGCCAGCCGCCGCGATAAAAGCCAATCAGCGCCGCCAGCGAGAGAGTGATACGCGGCGGCGGCGCGCCAAACTGGTCGGCGTAGGCCAGCAGCGTCGGCAGCAGGCGCGCGCGGAATTTGGAAATGGAGTTTAAGGCGATGGCGCTCAGTTCGTGCTTCAGATAGGGGTTGCGGAAGCGCTCCATCACGTCACGGGCAAACTGCTCCTTTTCCGCCTGCGCCGCACGCAGCGTTGGCAAAACCTCTTGTTCTAGCAAGCCGGCGACAAACGGCCCCAACACCTCATTTTCCACGGTCTCTCTGACCGTGCGCAGCCCATAGAGATACCCCACTGGAACCATCGCCGTGTGCGCGCCGTTCAAAATACGCACTTTTAAATCGCGATACGGCGTCAGATCGTCCACAAATTTGACGTGCAGACCGGTTTGCCTTACGGGAAATTCATCCTGAATCCAGGCCGGCCCCTGAATAACCCAACTGTGAAACTGCTCGCCTTCCACCAGCATCTGGTCGTCAAAGCCCACCGCCAGGCGTATGGCGTCGGCACGGCCGTGCGGGAAACCAGGCACAATGCGGTCCACCAGCGTATCGCAAAACACGTTGGCCGCCCGCAGCCAGGCGACAAAACCCTGGTCTAATCCCCAATGCTGCGCCAAATCCAGCACACATTGCCGCAGCTGCGCCCCGTTGTGCTCGATCAATTCGCAGGGCAGAATGACGCAGCCCTTCGCCTCGTCGCCCTGAAAGTGCTGGTAACGCGCGTGCAAGAACACCGTTAACTTCGCCGGGAAACTGACCGGCGGCGTATCATCCGGCTGGTCGGCCGGGTCCAGGGCGATGCCGGCCTCGGTGGTGTTGGAGACGATGAAGCGCACTTCCGGCAGGCGGGCCAGGGCTAGAAAGTCATCGAACGCGTAATAGGGGTTGACCACCTGGCGGATGGCGGATACGAGGCGGGTCTGGGTCAGGAGGCGGCCGTTTTGAATCCCATTCAACTGCACATGGTACAGCCCGTCCTGCCCGGCCAACTGTGCATACGGTTCGTCAAAAAAACCGCGCGGCGCAGCCTTCACCACGGCCACGCTGCCGCCAAAATTGGTCCCTTCGTTCAAGATATCAATCATCCAGTCCACAAAAGCGCGCAAAAAATTGCCGCCGCCAAACTGCACCACTTTCACAGGATAGGCCGGCAGCGTTTGTGCCGTCTGCCGGTTTAACGGGAGTAAATCGATCATGGGGTATCCTCGTTCACGACAAAACTCAGAGCGTCCTCGAAATGCGCGGTCATGGCCTGCGCCGCGTCGGCGCTGTCGCCCCGGACAATACAGGCTACCATCTCTTCGTGAAACTGCTGTACGCGCTCTAGCTGCTCCTGATTGGTGCGCCGGTGCAGGCCCGCCAACACCAATTCTTTCATGGCCGTGCGTATGGAGCTGATGAGAAGGTAGAGCGCCTCGTTGTGGGCGGCGGCGGCGATTTGCAAATGCAGCTCCACGTCGGCCTCGGCGTAGGCGGCCAGATCGCTTAGTTGGCCGCGCATGCCGCTGACGGTGGCCTCTAATTCGGCGGCTTCAACGGCCGTGCGCCGGGCCGCCGCCAGGGCTGCGCTCTGCACCTCTAAAGGTTGGCGTACTTCCATCAATTCGCCAAACGTGCTGTGCCCGCTGGTCACCACCCGCTCAAAGAACAGGTGCAGCAGCTCACCGCCCACCGGTTTCACCAACGCCCCTTTGCCGCTGACCACCTCGATGACGCCCTGCGCCGTCAACGAGCGAAACGCTTCGCGCACCACCGGGCGGCTGACGCCAAACAACTCCGCCAGCCTGGTCTCCGAAGGCAAAAAATCTCCGGGAGCCAGTGCCTCGCTGGCAATAAATTGGCGCAGCCGCTCGGCGATCTGGTCGGAGAGGGTTTCACGTTTGAGCGTGGTTCGTGCAGGTTCAAGGTTACTCATCATACCGCGATTGTAGACAAAACGCGCCTACCTGTCAACCTGTCAGACAGGTTGACAGGTCCACAATGATGATTTACACTTTCTTTTTAGACAATAACCCGCCCCATCTGGGGAAACAAGGAAGAGTGAGACATGAACGACACATTGCAAACAATCGGCCAGATCGGCGTCGTGCCGGTGGTGGCTATTGAGGAAGCGGAAAAGGCGGCGGCGCTGGGCGAAGCACTCCTGGCCGGCGGGCTGCCCATCGCCGAAATTACATTTCGCACGGCCGCTGCCGCCGCCGCCATCCGCGCCATCGCCGACGCCTGCCCGGACGTGCTGGTAGGCGCAGGCACCGTGCTAACCGTGGCCCAGGCGCAGCAAGCGGCCGCCGCCGGCGCCAAATTTATCGTGACGCCGGGGTTCGACACGGCCGTCGTCGATTGGTGCCTGGCCCACGATATGCCCATCACGCCCGGCGTGATGACCCCCACAGACATCAACCAGGCGTTGGCCAAAGGGCTGACCACGCTCAAATTTTTCCCCGCCGAGGCGGCGGGCGGCGTGAAAACCTTAAAAGCCATTGCCGCGCCGTATGGCGGCGTGAAGTTTGTGCCCACCGGCGGCATCAGCGCCGCCAACCTGGCCGATTATCTGCGCCTGACGGCCGTGCACGCCTGCGGCGGCAGTTGGATGGTCGCCAAATCGCTCATCGCCGCCGGGGATTTTGCCCAGATTACCCAGTTATCGCAGGAAGCCGTGGCCATCGTGCAGGCCGTGCGGGGGCAGCAGGAGGATAAGGGATGAACGGCCGTATCGTCACCCTCGGCGAAATCATGCTGCGCCTGAAATCGCCCGGTTTCGAGCGCTTCTTCCAGTCGCCCACCCTGGAGGCGACGTTTGGCGGCGGCGAAAGCAACGTGGCCATCTCCCTGGCGAATTTCGGGCAGGACGCCGCCTTCGTCACCGCCCTGCCCGCCAACCCGCTGGCCGACGCCTGCCTGCGCTTCTTGCGCGGCTGCGGCGTAGACACATCTTACGTGCGGCGCAGCGGTGAGCGATTGGGCATTTACTTTTTGGAGAATGGGGCCAATCAACGGCCGTCCACCGTCGTCTATGATCGCGCCCATTCAGCCATCGCCACCGTCAACCCCGCCGATTTTGACTGGGACCAGATTTTCGCCGGCGCGGCCTGGTTCCATATCACCGGCATCACCCCGGCGCTGAGCCAAAACGCGGCGGAATTAGCGTTAACGGCCGTGCAAGCCGCCCACGCCCACGGCCTCACCGTCTCCTGCGATTACAACTTCCGCAAAAAATTGTGGCAGTACGGCAAATCCGCTCCCGAAGTGATGGGTGAACTCGTCAAATACGTGGACGTTGGCATCGCCAACGAAGAAGACTGCCAGCGCTCGCTCGGCGTCAGCCTGAGCGCCGGCGATTGGGAAGAGGCGGTGGCCACCGGCGAACTGGACACAGCCCGCTACCGCGCCCTGGCGGAAAAGGTGCTGGCCGCTTTCCCGAACCTCAAATTGCAGGCCATCACCCTGCGCCAGAGCTACAGCGCCAGCCACAACGGCTGGTCGGCCTGCCTCTATGACGGCCGTGACTTCTACCTCAGCCGCCGCTACGACATCACCGACATTGTGGACCGCGTGGGCGGCGGCGATGCCTTCGCCGCCGGACTGATTTACGGCCTGCACTCCGGCATGTCCCACCCGGACGCCCTGAATTTTGCCGGGGCCGCCTCTTGCCTCAAACACAGCATCCCCGGCGATGTGAATCTGGTAACGGTGGCCGAAGTGACGCGCCTGATGCAAGGCGACGCTTCCGGGCGGGTGCAGCGATAGCCGGTCAGCAAGACCTGACAGGTTTTGCAAACCTGTCAGGTCTACCGTTTGATTCTGTCGCCCGCCTGCCGCTGGCGGGCGACAATGCGGCCATCGCCATCCGGCGATTGGAGGCAGGCACGGCCGTTTCCCTGCCCCACGGCCCAACCATCACCCTGCCCCACACCGTGTTGGAAGGCCACCGCTTCGCCGTGCGCCCCATCGCTGCCGGCGCAGCGCCCACCTCCTGGCTGGTCGACTTTGGCGTGGCCCTGCACGACATCGCGTCCGGCGACGTGCTCACCAATCAGGCCACCCTGGAGGAGCTCCGCAGCCGCGCCCTGGACATCTCCCTACCGGCTGCACCCAACTTCGCCGACCGCTTTGCGCCCTACCACCTGGACCCGGCAACGTTCTATCCGGCGGCTCCCCTTCCCCCGTACTCGGAA